>OIBI01000010.1_pt1 | contig 170994 bp, 160 predicted proteins | sample 1580951 | NCBI WGS metagenome assembly OIBI01 (sample SAMEA3882516, study PRJEB24775) | human gut metagenome | biome: human-associated habitat; feature: intestine environment; material: feces | place: Netherlands | collected 2009/2010 | reverse complement strand
TTGTAATTGATGGTGAAGGTTCAAAGGTTATTTGCAAAGACTAATTTGAAAATTCCAGTTTGTCGATCTACGGCAGCCTTTCAATAGGCTGCCGTATTCGCTTTTCGGAAGATTTTCATTTGCACATTTGCCATGATGAGCATCTGCGGATACAATGGAGGCAGAGAGGAATGGAGGTGCTGCAAATGTTCCGCCGTAAAGCAGAGAAACGAATGGTTGAGCTGTCCCCTGACGAGGCACGGCTGATGCGGGAAGCGCTTCTTGCTTTTCGCAGCAAGCTTCTTTCTGCCGGAAAACCGACAGAGGATGTGAACGAGCTGATCATCAAGGTGATAAGGTGAGCAATCATGAAGAAAATCCCGACGCTCTTTGATGGGGAAAATGACAGGTACCGTCTGCTTAGCCGCCTGATTTGAAATCGGGCGGCTTTTGCGTGAATGGTGAAAGCCTGTGCAGACACGCATAATCGCTGCTCATATAGGCTAAAATACAAGTGCATCGTATTTTAGCCCAAAAACTGTTGATTTTTCCTCTCTCTTAGGCTATAATAAAGGTGCATCGTATTTTAGCCTAAAGGAGGCGGAGCAATGTATATTGAGAGACAGCTTGAAAAGAAGTTTATTGCAATCAATGAGGAGTACGCCTGTGTGCTGCTGACCGGCCCGCGTCAGGTCGGGAAATCCACCATGCTGCGGCATCTGATGGAGGGGACGGCACGAGCCGAGGTTTCGCTGGACGATTTGGAGGAGCGCAGGCTTGCCAAAACCGATCCCGCGATGTTTTTGAAGCTGCATCCCGCGCCGGTTCTCATCGATGAGGTTCAGTATGCACCGGAGCTGTTTTCGTATATCAAGATCGCCGTGGATAACGGCGCTGCACCAGGCTCCTACTGGCTGACCGGTTCTCAGGCGTATCGCCTGATGGAACTTGCACAGGAATCCTTGGCCGGAAGAACTGCCATTCTCCATATGTCCGCACTGTCACAGTCGGAGCTTTGCGGTGCAATGGAGGTTTCACCCTTTTCGTTGGAGCTTGACGAATTGCAGAAGCGCAAGGCGTTGCTTTCCCCAGCCACACCGAATGAGATCTATCAAAGGATTTGGGACGGCGCACTCCCCGGCCACAGGAGCGGCAAGTATAAAGACCGGGATGTGTTTTACAGCAGCTATATTCAGACCTATATCGACCGGGATGTGACCACCGATATTCCCGGTGTGGATAAGGTGATGTTTGCCGACTTCATTCGCGCTGCCGCCTGCAGAAGCGGCCAGATGCTGAACCTGCATGACATTGCCGGGGATGTGGGCGTCAGTGATGATACCGCAAAGCGCTGGATGAAAGAGCTTGAAAAATCCGGGATCGTATTCTTTTTGCACCCCTACTCCAACAATCTTCTGAAGCGAACGATCAAAACACCGAAGATGTATTTCTTCGATACAGGGCTGGTCTCCTATCTGACCCGGTACTCAAGCCCCGAGATTCTGATGAACGGCGCAATCAACGGAGCCATCTTAGAAAACTATGTTGTGTCGGAAATTATAAAAACCTACAGCAACAGTGCTAAGGACTGCCTGCTGCATTATTACCGGGACAAGAACAGCAACGAGATCGATCTGATTGTGGAGAGCGACGGTCAGCTGCACCCCATCGAGATCAAAAAAAGCATCAATCCGCCCACACAAATTACGGGCGCTTTCAAGCTGCTGGATAAGGCCTCTGTACCGAGAGGCACAGGCGCGATCATCTGTCTTCGGGAGACATTGAGTGCAATCGACAGCAGCACATACATTGTCCCCGTGTGGATGATCTGATTTCGTTCCAAAAACAAATATTCTATACACAGCCGCTTGGTTTCAGTGCGAAATCAAGCGGCTGTTTCTATAGAGCGTGTTATCCCAAAAACATAAATGAAGGAGGAAGCAAAATGACAAACGAAGAACTGAACACCGCTTTATATAAGAAGGTGTTCGCAGAACAGGAGAAGTATCGGGAGTGGCTGCTTTCCCTGCCGCCCGACGAAATCCTGAACCACTGCTACGAGTACACGGTACGGGAGGACATCGTGCTGGCACTGGAGGAATACGACCTATCCGATAAGCAGTGCAAGGCGCTCCTGAAATCGCCCAGTCCTCTTGCAGATGTGTTCAAGGACTTCGAAAAGCGGGAGACCGACCACATGGACAACATCCGGGACACCATCGAGTGCCGAGCCAATGCGGTCATCCGGGCCGATTTTTTGAAGAATTGGCGTGAAGTGAGGTGATGCCCTATGCGCTATATTGCTGCGGAGGATGTTGCCAAGGCCAAGGAAATGGACCTTTTGACTTACCTCCGCAATTATGAACCCCAAGAGCTCGTCCATGTATCCGGAAACACTTACTGCACCAGAGAGCACGACTCCCTGCGAATCAGCAACGGCAAGTGGTGCTGGTTCTCTCAGGGCATTGGCGGCAGATCGGCGCTGGACTATCTCATCAAGGTAAAGGGCATTCCTTTTACACAGGCAGCAGAGATCATTCTCGGACGGGAGGCGGAAAAGCCTCCCGTTTTCTATCGCCAGAAGGAACGAAAACACACGGAACTGCTGATGCCGGAGCTGTCCGAAACGACAGAACAGGTGGAGAAATATCTTTATAGTCGAGGGATTCACCCAGTCATCATCCGCCACTGTGTAGAGAATAAGCTGCTCTATGAGTCGGCAGATTACCACAGTGCGGTGTTCATGGGATACGACAAGGACGGCAAGGCAAGATATGGCGCTCTGCGCAGCACCGTCAGCAGCTATAAGGGCGAGCTGACTGGCAGCGACAAGCACTTCTCTTTTTTCTTGGAGGGAAAGCCGAATGCGGAACACATTCATGTGTTTGAATCCGCCATTGACCTGCTAAGCTTTGCAACCTTGACGCTGCTTGCCGGGCGCGACTGGAAAAGTGAAACCTATTTGTCTTTAGCCGGTGTGTTTCAGACTAAACGAGAGAATGTTGTGCCGGTGGCCTTGAGCAGATTTCTTGACGAGCACCCATCCGTCCGCAAAATCCATCTGCATTTGGATAACGATGCCGTCGGACGAGGTGCTGTGAAAGGAATTGTTGGCGGGCTGCAGGGGAAATACCAGGTCTATGACGAGCCGCCCGCCCATGGAAAAGATGTAAATGACGAGCTGAAAATCCGTGTAGGACTTATGAGAGAAAGAAAGGAGCGGGAACGCACATGAACATTGCAATTTATCAGATCGACCCGGATCGGGACGAGAACAATGTGGCCTTCTTGAACTACGAAAATCTGGAGCGCTTTCAGGGCTCTGCCGCGCCTCGCAGCGAGATCTACGACAAGGTGTTCGAGGGCGAGGTGGAATGCGGCACCCTGGAAGAAGTGTACCAGATGTTCAACATCGGCCAACCGGACGGATACCGAGGCAGGTCTCTTTCCGTTTCGGATGTGGTTGAAGTCGTAGGTGAGGAAAAATCCACCTTCCATTTCTGTGACAGTATCGGCTTTCGGGAAGTGGATTTTGACCCGGATATGACCGAGCCCCTGAAAGAGAAGAAAATCAAAGTGGTGCTCTGTGAACCGGGCAAGATTGCCAGAGTCGCAGAGATCGGGACGGAGCTTTCCGATTTGCAGAGGGTAGTCGGCGGGCTGATCGAGCCCTATTATCCCTTTGAGGAGCAGGTCTGCATCGTCTGCAACGATGAGGGTAAGTACAACGGCATGCGGCCCTGCCGAGCCATCTACGGAGAAGACAGGGAGATGATGGACATTATCTTCGGCCCCTTTTTCATCTGCGATTGCAGCACGCCGTACTTCGGCTCCCTCAACAAGGAACAGTTGGAACGGTATAAGAAGCAGTTTCAGAATCCGGAGCACTTCTTTCGGGTCGGCGGGGAAATCAAGGCCGTTCCCTATAAGCCCGAAAAAGACCACGAGCGCTGATGGAGGTGATGGCATGAAGATGATCGACGATGTAATCATAATCGGAATCGACAGCGGCTACGGCAATATCAAAACCGCAAACTGCTGCTTCCCGGCAAGCGTTTCCACCTATGCCAAGGAGCCAGTGTTCAAGGAGAATCTGCTTGTCTTTGAAAGCAAGTTCTACCTGATCGGTGAAGGGCATAAGGAGTTCCTTGCGGATAAGACGAAAGATTTGGACTACTATGTGCTGGCGCTTGCGGCCATCGCACGGGAACTGAATATCCGAAAAATGACCTGCGGCAAAATCAGAATTGCGGCAGGTCTTCCTCTTACTTGGGTCAGTGGTCAGCGGGACGAGTTCAGGGACTATCTCTTGCAGAACAAAGCCGTGGACTTCTCGTTCCGAAATGTTTCCTACCATGTGGAGATCGTAGGCGTGGATGTATTTCCCCAGGGCTTTGCGGCGGTGGCAGACCGGCTTTCTGACTTTCGGGGCGTAAACATGATCTGCGATATTGGGAACGGCACCATGAATATCATGTTCATCAATGACAAGAAGCCTGTCTCCGGGAATATGTTTACGGAGAAATACGGTACACACCAGTGCCTACTGGCCGTGCGGGAGAATGTCATGCGTGCGTATCACACCACCGTGGATGAGGCGATTATCAACCGGGTGTTCCGTTTCGGTACGGCAGACATCAAGGAGGATTATCTGAAAACCATTACTGACACGGCCACCGATTATGTGGAGGGCATTTTTCAGAGACTTCGTGAGCACGAGTATAACCCGGAGCTGATGAGGCTGTATGTTCTCGGCGGCGGCAGCTGCCTGATCCGCAACTTCGGTGTGTACGATGCTTCCCGTGTGACCATCAACGATGACATCTGCGCTACGGCGAAAGGGTATGAATATCTCGCTGAGCTGAATGCCCGCAAAGGCAATTCGCGATGAGTTACAAGAGGATCAGCGTGCGTTTCAACATGGATGTGGATGCCGAGCGAAAAGCTTGGGAGATCATCCATGAAAAAGGAAGTGGGTTTGTCGGCAAAGAGGTTATCAGCGCAATCAATACTTCGAGAGAGCTTTCCGGTTTGGAAAAGATGATCAGAAAAGTCGTTTCGGAGGAATTGAAGAAAGCCATGTTTATTCCTCCTGAGCCGGCTGCCCGTAATCCCGAAACAGAAGAATCTGAAACCGAGATACTGGAGTTTCTTGAAACCTTTTAATGGCGCCAATTTGGAGCCATTTTTTCTTGTCCGAACAATCGGTGGCTCCAAAATGGAGCCACTTTGGAATGGAGGTGAAAACGATATGGAAAACGAAAAGCGCGCATTGTCCTGGCGGGAGTTCGTGGAGTCTGGCTTTGACGGTCGTGAATATCAGTTCCCCGATTTTGAGGGGACTTTTGCAGCGACGATTGCCTGTAAACGCTGGGATAGGAACAAAAACCTGTTGGCATATCTTGATTTCGATGACGGAAGAAAGATCATGACATCAGCATGGAGCGAAAAGAACTATTTGGGTTTGGCTGATATTCCTCTTAATACCCGTGTAAGTGTTTCGTTCCAATTCTCTGCAAAGGGCGTTTCGTACCTCAGAAGTGTCGAAGTAATTTGAATCGTGGGGTTGGTGGCATTGTCTTAACAAGCAACGAATCTGTCCGTACAGATTCCGCTTGTCTGGGGCAATGCCCCTGAAACCCCAACGGAAAGGATGAGTATTTTTGAGAAAAAGAAATTGTAGAGTGGAGGTTTGCTTCACAAAGGATGAACTGTCCGTGCTTTCCAAGAAAGCCAAGAAAGCAGGGCTGTCCATCGGCGGCTTTGTTCGCCGCAGTGTAGCCGATAAGGAAATTAAGGAAGCGCCGCCAGCGGATATTCCCCTGTTGCTTCGGGCCATGCGGCAGGCGGGATACAATCTGGATCAGACCTTGAAGAGATTAAACTCCACCAATGTGCCGGATATGCCCCAGTTCAGAAAGGACTTGGAGGGAATCAGAGCCGCCACGAAAAGGGTATCTGATGCGTACACCTCCGATTATCAGTAATGGCGGTTACATCGATCTGGCCCATAAAAGGACGGGTGGACAAGGTCATCAATTACGCCCGCAATCCGGAGAAAACGCATGACAAGGAAAAGCTCTCGGAGCTTCATGAAATCGAAGGCGTGGTGGAATATGCCGCCGACGAAATGAAAACCGAGAAAAGAGCCTATGTCACCTGCCTCAATCTCCACAGCGAGGAAACGGCGGCACAGGAGTTCATGGAGACAAAACGGCTGATGCATAATGAGGGCGGCAGGTCCTGCTATCACGGTTATCAGTCCTTTAAGGCAGATGAAGTGGATGCAGATACGGCACACAGCATTGGAGTCGCCCTTGCCAGAGAGCTGTGGGGCGACCGCTTCCAAGTGGTGATTGCTACCCACTGCAACACCGGGCATTATCACAATCACTTTGTCATAAACTCCGTTTCCGATGTGGACGGCAAGAAGTTCTATAACTCACCGGCGGATTACAGACGGATGCGGGAGGTCTCCGACCGGCTGTGCCGGGAAGCCAAGATTTCCGTGATAGAGTGCCCTGCCGACCGCAGAGCCAATTACGGAGAATGGCTGGCCGAGAAGAACAGCAAGCCCACCATGCGCAGCAGAATACGCGAGGATATTGACAGGGCGATTCTCGCCTCGACTACGGAGCGTGAGTTCCAGCGTGTCATGAAGGAAATGGGTTACGAGGTGATTACAAAAACGCCGAAGGGTTCTCCGAGAGTTCATCCCATTGTAAGGATCGTGGACGGCGGGAAGAACTTCCGCTTGGACAAGCTGGGTGAATACTACGAGCTGGATTCCATCAAGCAGCGGATTCAGAACAATTATCGCCGCAAGACGCCCTTCCCCGAGGTGGCGGAGGACACGAAAGCGCCCTATTACCAATACAAGGAGAAAGCGAAGAAGGCCTCCGGCCTTTACGCCCTGTACCTATATTACTGTTATGAGCTTCACATCATCGTGCATAAGCCGGCATCTGTAAAAAAGGTGTCGGCTTTTTTGCGTGAGGATGTGACAAAGCTCGACAGATACATTGCTCAGGCGGATTTCCTTGCCAAAACAGGACTTGAAACTGTGGAGACCCTTGCCGGCTATAAGGCCGAAAAGGAAAAGCAGGTGGAAGCTTTGACGCAGCAGCGCACGGGACTGAAGAACGAACTGAAGCGGTACCTAAGAAAAGAAGATTTCCAAAGTGCCGAAGCAACGAGAGCCCGGATCGCGGAGCTGACCACAGAGCTGAAAACCTGCCGAAAGGAAATTACGCTGTGCAGCGACATCGCTGACAGGTCGGAACAGGTTCGTAAGAATCTTGAGCAAATCGAGCAGCAGAAAATCGAACGAAAGGAGAAAACGGAAAATGAGTTACTCGTCAGGGGAAGCAGCCGAGCAGGTCGTGAGGATGACGCTCAACGGCGTTGAGGTGGCTGCAAAAATCAGTGGGAAAGCCGCTGAGCGTTTGGCAGTGCTGCTTTATGCGGTGCTGAAGGACCAGAAAAAGACGCGCGGGAAAACACGGCTCAACAGTATGCTCCGCAGCGGAAAGGAACTCAAGGTCTTTGCCATTGGCGACAGAGACCTTGAAAAGTTCTGCCGTGAGGCAAAGAAGTACGGCATCCTGTATTGCGTTTTGAAGGACAAAACGGCGAACGACGGCCACACCGATGTGTTTGTCCGCGCAGAGGACGCAAGCAAGATCAACCGCATTTTTGACCGCTTCGGCATTGCCACCGCAGACATCGGCTCGGCGCGTACCGAAATCGTCAAGGCAAAGGAGGAACAGAAGAACGCGGACATTCCTGTTCCCGACCGCAGCACCACGGAAAAGGACAAGGAGGAAGCCTTCCTGGATGCGCTGCTTACCCCTGCGCCCAATAAGGAGGAGGCGCAAACGCAAAACCCCACGCAAGGCCCGGCTGCGAAATCCCGTCCGTCCGAGCCTACATCAAATCAGCGCGAGAAAACCGTCAGGGGTATCTCTGATCCATCGGAACGCTTCCACCCGTCTGTCCGGCAGAAAATGAAGGAGATTCGGGAGGAGCAGAGACAGAGGACGAGCTCCGCGCAGAAAACCAAGGACGAGCCCAGCAGGACACCTGAGCACAAGCCCGTTCCGAAAAAGAAGAAAGATAAGGAGAGATGACCATGGCAAACTATGATGATATTTTCAATGCCTCCGCGCAGAAGGGTGCGGAGGATAAGAGCTTCGTTTCCTTCAACAAGGAGGAGTGGGCTGCACAGAAGAAGCAGGAGCGCGAGAGCGCTTTTGCCATGATTGATGAGACTGCACAGCGCATGGCAAATGACGGTGGCCTTTTCCAATCCTATTTGGATGTGCAGGCGCGATTCGACCGCTACTCTGTGGGCAATGCGGTTCTGATCACCGCCCAGAAAGCCGACGCCACCCAGCTTTCGGATTTTAAGGGCTGGAAGAATAACGGCGTATTCATCAAAAAGGGCGAAAGCGGAATCGTATTGCTGGAACCCGGCGAGGAATACACCAAGGAGGACGGCACCGTGGGTGTCAGCTACAACTCCAAGAAGGTGTTCGACATTTCCCAGACGACCGCAAAGGCCAAGGACCGCCCCGCAATGAAGCGGGACGAACGGCTGCTTCTGAAAGCCATCATCCACAATGCACCTTGCCCCATCGAGATCAGCCAAAAGCTGCCGGAGAACATCAACGCGGTATATCGTCCCGACGACAAGAAAATCTATGTTAGACCTGGGCTGGAGGCCGGTGACATTTTCCGCGGCATTTCTCAGGAGCTTGCTCACGCACACTTGGACGACGGCGCATATAAGCGCAGCGACCATGCCTTTATCGCCTACTGCGTGTCGTATGTGCTCTGCAGCCGGTACAATGTGCCGAAGGATATGTTCCGCTTTGACAGACTTCCCGAAGGATTCTCTACGATGGATGCCCGCAGTGTGAGAAACGAACTGTCCAAGATCAGGGATGTGGCCAATGAGATCTCGTCCGATATGGCGAAGGTACTGGACAAGAGCATGAAGTCGAAGGAACGCAGGGATGAGGCGAGATAAGGAGGTGCCCCAATATGGCTGAGGAAAAGAAAGTCGTCACGCTGGACGATTTTGAGCAGCGTCTGATGGTCAGCGGCCTGATGGATTTCCGGAACGATCTTCTCCGGGACGAAAAGCCCACAGAAGACATTAACGATTTGATCCTGAAGGTCATCGATGCCCCAACAAAGAAAGAGAAACGGAGAGCTGACCGTGAGGCAAGATAAGCTCTCCAAGCAGAATGTGATCCTTTGTTTTTGCGGCATAATTCCGGTTGTGTGGCTCGGCCTGTTGATTGCTCCCTGCTTAAAGGATGGATTGCCCGGACTGGTTCAGCAGTTCGGATCGGTGATGCAAAACCCATTCCAGATACAGCTTTGTGAGGACAGTGTAAAAACTGTCCTCACTTTGCTTTTGGTGTACGGGATCGCCATCGGCGTCTATCTCTCCACGGAGCACAATTACAGACGGCGAGAAGAGCACGGATCAGCTAAATGGGGCACGGCTGGTTCGGTCAACAAGAAATATGCCAACAAGGATAAGACGGAAAACAAGCTGCTGACGCAAAATGTCGCCATCGGCCTGGACGGAAGAAAGCACCGCAGAAACCTGAATGTGCTTGTATGCGGCGGTTCCGGTGCAGGTAAAACACGCTTCTACGCCAAGCCCAACATTATGAATGCGAATACTTCTTTTGTTGTGCTTGACCCCAAGGGTGAACTGCTCCGGGACACCGGTCATCTGCTGGAGGAGAATGGCTATGAGATAAAAGTGCTTGACCTCATTGATATGGAGAAAAGCCATTGCTACAACCCATTCGTGTATCTCAACAGCGATGACGACATTCAGCGGCTTACCACAAACCTCTTTAAGAACACAACGCCCAAAGGATCTCAGACACAGGACCCGTTCTGGGATCAGACGGCAGCCATGCTGCTCAAGGCCCTTGTCTGCTATCTTCATTATGAGGCTCCGCCCGATGAGCAGAACTTCTCCATGGTTATGGAGATGATCAGAGCCGGCGATGTAAAGGAGGACAACGAGGAGTATCAATCTGTTCTCGATGAGCTGTTTGAAAGATTGGAGGAAAGAAATCCGGAGCATATTGCCCTCAAGTATTATCGGGCGTATCACTCCGGCAGCGCCAAGACGCTGAAATCTATCCAGATTTCCCTTGTCTCCCGTTTGGAAAAGTTCAATCTGGATTCGCTGGCCGGCATTACCCAATGCGATGAAATGGATTTGGGGCAAATCGGTGAAAAGAAAACGGCGGTATTCGCCGTGATTCCCGATAACGACAGCTCCTTCAATTTCATCGTGGGTATGCTTTATACCCAGCTGTTTCAGCAGCTTTACTATCAGGCCGACTCCGTTCACGGCGGCAGGCTTCCGGTCCATGTGCATTTTGTCATGGACGAGTTTGCCAATGTCGCCCTGCCGGATGAGTTTGATAAGCTCCTGTCCACCATGCGAAGCCGTGAGATTTCCGTTTCCATCATTATTCAGAACCTTGCACAGCTGAAGGCGCTGTTTGAAAAGCAATGGGAGAGCATTGTGGGCAACTGCGATGAGTTCCTGTACCTGGGCGGTAACGAACAGAGTACCCATGAGTATGTATCCAAGCTGCTGGGCAAAGAGACCATCGATACAAATACCTACGGACGGTCTCGCGGCAGAAATGGAAGCTATTCCACCAATTATCAGCTTGCCGGACGAGAGCTGATGACACCTGACGAAGTGCGTATGCTGGACAACCGGTACGCACTTCTTTTTATACGCGGAGAGCGCCCCATCCGGGATCTCAAGTATGATATCCTTCATCATCCCAATGTGGCACTTACGACGGATGGTTCCGCACCGGCCTATACCCACGGTGAGGATACCAGAAGCATTGCTTCCATGGCGTTCAGCTTCGACAAGAAGGCTGTCAAAAACGCCGAAAAGCTGGAGGCAGAAAAACACGAATTCTTGCTCTACTCGGAAGAGGAGCTGGAAGAACTACTTGATGAAAAGGAGAAAAAAGACAATGAAGAAGCTTAATGTAAAGAAGAACACCAGCAAGCCGGAGATCCCCGGCAAGGTCAAGAAGGGCTACCGCATTTATGTGATGGCTGTCCTTGCCCTTACGCTTACCATGAGCATGGGCGTGACCGCCTTTGCCGCCGGCGACCCCATTACCGTCGTCAACAACCTCAGCGACTTTATCTTTGGCCTTATCCGTGCGGTCGGCCTGATTCTGCTTGGCTGGGGCATTGTGCAGGTCGGCCTCAGCTTCCAGTCCCACGATCCCAGCCAGCGTTCCAACGGTTTCCTGACCCTGGCCGGCGGCGTCATCATCACCTTTGCAAAGGAAATCCTCAACCTCATTGTTGGCTGATCCGGTTTCCGCAAAAGGGGCGGTCGTAAAGACCGCCCCGAAGGGAGGTGTAACGAATGTCGGATAACTGGATTGTACAGAACCTGGAAAATGCACTGGAGGTTTGGAACGATAAGCTGTCGGAAATCTGGCAGCTGATCACGCAGTCACCGCAGACATTCAAAGGTGGCTCGATTTGGTCGATTATTTGCAGCATCCACGGAGCGCTGCAGGCCATCGGCTATGCTCTTCTGGTTCTGTTCTTTGTGGTGGGAGTCGTAAAGACCTGCGGCTCCTTTGCCGAGCTGAAAAAGCCGGAGCACGCGGTGAAGCTGTTCGTCCGTTTTGCGATTGCTAAGGGCCTGATTACCTACGGTATGGAGCTGATGATGGCGATTTTGGAGATTATCCAGGGCGTGGTCAGTACGATCATGAATTCCGCCGGCTTTGGAAGCCCGCAGGCAACGGTGCTGCCGCAGGAGATCATCACGGCGGTGGAGGATTGCGGCTTCTTTGAGTCCATTCCCCTGTGGGCTGTGACGCTTATCGGTGGACTGTTCATTTGGGTGCTGTCCTTCGTGATGATCATGAGTGTCTATGGCCGCTTTTTCAAAATGTACATGTACACCGCGCTTGCGCCGGTTCCTCTTTCCGCCTTTGCCGGAGAGCCTACGCAGAACATCGGCAAGAGCTTCCTGAAAAGCTATGCGTCGGTGTGCCTGGAGGGAGCAATCATCGTTCTGGCCTGCATCATCTTCTCCGTGTTTGCGTCCAGCCCGCCGGTTGTTGATCCGAATGCAGCTCCGGCTTCTATGGTGTGGAGCTACATCGGCGAGCTGATTTTCAACATGCTCATTCTGGTCGGCGCGGTGAAAATGGCAGACCGACTTGTGAAGGAGATGATGGGTATTTAATTCAAAATTGAGAAGTAAAAATCAGAAATTTTGATTTTACAGGTTGTATTTCCGAAAAATCGGTGGTATACTATAGATGAAATATACGGAGGTGATTTTAATGCTGATTGAATTTCGCTTCAAAAACTATCGTTCTTTTCGGGATGAGGCGGTGCTTTCCCTGGAAGCGACCGGACTGAGTTCCTTCAAAAGTTGCTTGATTCCGCTGTCGTCTACAGTAAAGCTGCTTCCTGCCATTGCAATTTACGGCAAAAACGGCGGTGGTAAGAGTAATGTGATTCGTGCCTTTTGGCTGGCCGTTCAGTTTATCCGAAATGCGCAGAGAACGCAGCATGAGCGTGCTGCGATTCCTGTCAATCCATTTGCACTGAATGACTATTCCAAGGATGAACCCACAGAGTTTGCATTTGAGTACACTTCGGGCGGCGTGAAGTATTGGTATGGCTTCGCCGCTACGCGCGAGAAGATTTACGCAGAGTATCTCTACCATGCACCGAAGGGGCAGAAAGCTTTGGTGTTTAAGCGTACAGAGCAGCACTTCGATTTCACAGAGGATAAATCAAAGCGAGCGCTGATCGGCGAAATGGTCGCTGAAAACCAGCTGTTCTTCTCAGTGGCATGCACCATGAACGATGCGGCTTGTGTTGCTGCTATGCGGTGGTTCCGGGATCAGGTGTTCTTTTCACGGGACTATTCTGATATTCCGCGGCAGTTGATCGAGTATTCGGAAGATAAGAATATGCTGAGGGCAATTTCGGATTATGCAAAGGCAGCAGACTTGGGTATCTTGGATATGCAGTTTGAGTTCAACAGCAATGAGATTCAAGATGATGAAAGCCTGCCGGATAACATCCCGGAGGGGATTAAGGCTGCACTGGTGCAGTTTATGCATACCCTCGCCGAAACCTCCAACAATGGAGAGGTACACTTGAAAATGGGTGAGGTTTCCGCAAAGGCCAGCCACCGGGGTGAAAACCGTGATGGCCGGAAGGCGACCTATTCGCTGGAGCTTTCTGATGAGTCGGACGGTACCAGAAAGCTAATGGCACTGGCTCCTGCAATCGAGTCTGCGCTGCGTACCGGTGGTATCTTACTGGTGGATGAGCTGGAGCGTGAGCTTCACCCCATGCTGGTGAACTATATCATTGCAAAGTTCCAAAGCAAGACCACAAATCCGAATGGCGCACAGATCGTTTTTACGACACACAATACGGAGCTGATGAATCTGGAGCTGCTGCGAAAGGATCAGCTGTATTTTGTCGATAAGCGTGATAAAGACGGTGCTTCTGAGCTGTATACGATCAGCGAGTTTTCCACCCGCACGACAGAGAATATCCGTAAAGGGTACCTTGTTGGCAAATACGGTGCAATCCCGGATATTGAAATCGAGGAGGTGGAGTAAATGTCGCGTCTTACCAAAAGAAGCAAACCCTATATCGTGGTGTTCTGCGAGGGGGAAAGTGAACAGGTCTACACGGACTTTCTGAGAAAAGAATTCAAAGATGTTGCGTCCATCAAGCGGCCAAGCTCCACCGGACTTTTTGGAGAAGCGGACAGCAAATTTCAAAAGGACAAAGCCTATCAAGGCTACGCCGAAGTCACAGATGAGATTTGGTTCTTTTTTGATGTGGAAACAAAGGATATTGGCTCATGGGATGCCCGCATGAAGATCATCAAGAGGCTTCGCTCACTGCGAAAAAGGCCTGGGATCAAGGTCCGCCTTCTGATGACGACAGGCTGCATTGAGTATTGGCTGATGCTACATTACGACATGTATGCGCCATCAATTCAAACCGTTGCCGAAAAGCAGCGGGTGATGGATCGCTTGCTGGCCAAAGAACCGAATTACCGGAAGGGTGATGCTGCGGTAACAGCGAAGATTGCGCAGAATTATCCTACGGCAGTTATCAATGCGCGGCAGACGGTTTCTAATTTGCGTCAGCATGGGTTGCCCGGCTTGGAGGACACAGACGAGCGAAACCGCTGGCTTTGTCAGAAATGCCTGGCTTTTTCCACTGTCTATGAAGCAATCGACTTTTTAACCAGCCTGCAATAATCATTTATCAAAGTGCCATAGGAGAAATCCGATGGCACTTTTTCTGTCTAAACCTAAACCGCCCGATAAAACCATGTAGGGAACTGTTGACTCCGTACTTCTACAGTAAAGTTCCCTACACAAGACTTTGACGCCTTCCGGAAGGAGGGCGTTTTTCTTATCTGAAACAGAAGGAGGTATCCTCTTGGAGGTCAAAATCAATAGAGAGATTCGGAACTATACCGAGTCTATGTTTTTCGGACTGTCCCTCAGACAGTTCGTTTTTTCTTTACTGGCTGTCGGCGTTGCGGTGCTTTTGTACTTTGTTTTGAAACCCTATTTGGGAACGGAAACGGTTTCGTGGATGTGCATCCTCGGTGCTGCACCCTTTGCGGCAATGGGCTTTGTGAACTACAACGGCATGACCGCAGAGCAATTTGTGTGGGCTTGGCTCCGCAGCGAAATGCTGGAGCCTAGGCAGATCAGATTCGAGCCGGTAAATATCTACTACGAGGCGTTGAAAGGCGCTATCGATGAACGCGAAAAGGAGGTTTCCAAGCACAATGATTAAGAGCATCAAAGCGATCCTTGCACAGGACAAGGAGAAGTTTAAGGTTCCGAGAAAGGTGCAGGATCTTATTCCCATCAAGAACATTTGGCCGGATGGCATTTTTAAGGTTGGGAATAAGTTCTCCAAGTCCTTCCGATTCTCGGACATCAACTATCTGGTGGCAAGCCGTGAGGATAAAGAGAGCATGTTTCTGACATACTCGGAGCTTCTGAACAGTCTGGACAGCGGAGCTACCACGAAGATCACTATCAATAACCACAGAATGAACAGGTCGGATTTTGAGGAATCCATCCTGATGCCCATGAAGCAGGACGGGCTGGATGAGTACCGCAAGGAGTATAATGACATGCTCTTGGACAAGGCGACGGGAGCAAACGGCATTACGCAGGAAAAGTATATTACCATCACCGTGGCCAAGAAGGATATCGAGGAAGCACGGGCATATTTTGCGAGAATTGGAGCGGATTTGACCGCCCATTTCGCAAATCTGGGCTCTAAGTGTGTGCCCCTGAACGCCGTTGAGCGGCTGCGCATTCTCCACGACTTTTATCGCCCCGGTGATGAGGCGGCATTCTCGTTTGATATGAACCGGAAGGCGCGTCTGGGGCATGATTTCCGTGACTACATCTGCCCGGACAGCATAGAGCGCACGGCGGATCATATCAAGCTGGGCGAGAAATATGCCAGAGTGCTTTTCCTCAAGGACTATGCCAGCTATATCAAGGACAGCATGTTCTCGGAGCTGACCGAGCTAAACCGCAATCTCATGCTCTCCATTGATGTGATTCCCATTCCTACCGATGAAGCCGTCCGTGAGGTGGAGCGCCTCTTGCTGGGCGTGGAAACGAACATCACCGGCTGGCAGAGAAGGCAGAATCAGAACAACAATTTCTCCGCTGTGGTTCCCTACGATATGGAGCTTCAGCGCAAGGAATCCAAAGAGTTTTTGGACGATCTGACCACCCGTGACCAGCGCATGATGTTTGCGGTGGTCACAATGGTGATCACCGCAGACTCCAAGGAACAGCTGGATCTGGATACGGAAACGGTGCTGTCTACGGCGAGAAAGCACATGTGCCAGATGGCGACGCTGAAGTATCAGCAGACGGATGGACTGAACACGGTGCTCCCCATCGGGACGAGAAAAATCAATGCGTTCCGAACGCTCACGACAGAAAGCCTTGCGGTGCTGATGCCTTTCAAGGTGCAGGAGATCATGGATAAGGGCGGTATTTACTTCGGCGAAAATGCCATTTCCCACAATCTCATCATGTGCAACAAGGCAAATCTTCTGAACCAGTCCGCTTTTCTGCTCGGTGTCCCCGGCTCCGGTAAGTCGTTCTCGGCAAAGGAGCTGATCACCTTCCTCATTCTGAACACCAACGATGATATTCTGATCTGTGACCCCGAGGGAGAATACGCGCCGCTTATCGAAGCTATGGGCGATCTCGGCTCGGTGATCCGTGTGTCTGCCGGCGGCAGAGACAGGCTGAATGCCATGTACATGGTGGACGGGTACGGTGAAAACAACCCCATTGTTGTAAAGTCGGAGTTCATCATGTCTCTGATCGAGCAGATCGACAAGAAGGGCGTCGGCCCGCAGCACAAGTCTATCATCGACCGCTGCATCACCAATGTGTACCGCAATGCGGCAGACACCGGGACGATTCCCACTCTCTGCACCCTACGCGATATGCTGCTGGAACAGCCTGAACCCGAAGCGAAGCAGATCGCGCTGTCCCTTGAGCTCTATACCACCGGTTCTCTGGACATCTTTGGCAAGCAGTCCAATGTGGACCTCGACAAGCGTGTCGTGGTGTTCGACATTCACGGTCTCGGTTCCCAGCTCAAGCCCACCGGCCTGCTGGTGATCACCGATACCATGCTCAACCGTGTGACACTGAACTGGAAGAAGGGCAAGCGCACCCATGTCTTTATTGACGAGTTCCATGTGGTGTTCGAGAACGAGTTCTCGGCGCAGTTCTTTAACTCCGCGTGGCGGCAGTTCCGTAAGCGCAACGCCTACCCCACGGCAATTACGCAGAATGTGGAGTATCTGCTGGATTCTGTTCAGGCCAGCACCATGCTTTCCAACTCGGAATTTGTGGTTATGCTGAATCAGGCTGCCTCCGACAGAGGGCAGCTTGCCAAGCTCCTGAACATCTCCAATGAGCAGATGAGCTATATTACCAATGCCGATGCTGGCTGCGGACTGATCAAATACGGCTCTGCGCTGGTACCCTTCATCAATCGGTTCCCGCAGAACACCAAACTCTATCAGCTTATGACCACGCGCCCCGGCGAGGGCAAATTTGCAAGAGGACGGGATTAACCCCGTCCTCCATTCTTTTGGGAGGAATACAAAATGAAAAAGAAAACCCTTGGAATCATCATCGTTTCCGTACTCGGCGCGGCAGCGATCTTCTGCAGCGCCATGTTTACGCATCAGTATCTGGATGCCAAGAACAGCAAGGCAGCATTTGACGATCTGACAAATCTGATTGCGGAAATCGACGAGCCGCAGAAGGATACCGAAGCGGAGGAAGCCGATCTGAGTGCAGAAGAACTGGCGGCAGCAGAGGCGGCGCTGGCCCGTGAAAAGTATACGGCGCTGTTTGCGCAGAACAACGACTTTATCGGCTGGATCAGAATTGATGGTACGAATGTCAATTACCCCGTCATGCAGACTCCGAACAAGCCGGACTTCTATCTGAAGCGCAGCTTTGATAAATCGTATAGCGACTACGGTGTTCCGTACATCGACGAGGCCTGCATGACCGGGATCAGCAACAATCTCGTGATTTACGGCCACCACATGAATGACGGCTCTATGTTTGCCGACCTCTGCAAATACACCGATGCCGACTTCTGCAAGGAGCATCCGACGATTGCCTTTGACACGCTCTCCAGCCTCGGCAAATATGAGGTCGTTGCCGCTTTCAAATTCAATACGAACCGCGAGACCTTCAAGTACAACGAATACACGCTGATGGATGAGGCGCAGTTTGCCGAGTTCATGGAGAATGTCCGCGCAAGACAACTCTATGACACGGGGGTTGCTGCCGAATACGGAGATCAGCTTTTGACCCTTTCCACCTGCGAATATACCTATCCCAACGGTCGCTTCGTTGTCGTAGCGAAGAAGGTGTGACTTGTCTGCTCTGAAGGGAGGCGATGGCTTTGGGCCGGATAAAAACAAGAGAGAGCGTTAAGGATATCAAGATTCTTGATAAAGCGGCGGTTGTCTCCGAGCGCATGAAGACGGCGCTCGTCCGCTCCAAGGATCAGGCGGAAAACCTGATGGACGATGGGCAGATTTCCCCCTCCGAGTACGCGGAGGACAAAATCCGCTATGCCGCTGAGGATGTGACCGATCAGGTTTGGCACGAGGTTTCCGGCCAAACGAAAAAAGCCATTGAAAAAGGCAAGGAGGCGCACCGGGAGCGCCGCAATGAAAAGCGCATCCACAAAAATGAAGAACGGGTTCGCCGCTATGAGGAGGAGCTGCGTAGGGGCGCGCCAAGCAGAACGCCGCGAGAGGAGGCTGCACGGCAGGCGGCGCGGCAAAATACGGAGGCCACACGGACAAGCATCCGGAGCAGACGAAACCAGACTATCAAATCTGCGGAGCGTACCGAACGCACCATCAAGCAGTCTGTTCGTTCTGCCGGGAAACAGACCGTAAAAGCCGGTGCAAAGGGAACGGTAAAGTCAACGGAGAGGGCCGTAAAGACTGCGGAGAAAACCTCCAAGGCTGCTATCAAAACTGCAGAGGCAACAGCGAAGGCAACGCAAAAGGCAGCGGCTGCGGCTGCAAAGGCTGCACAGAAAGCGGCGGAGATTGCCCGCCAGACTGCCATAGCCGCCTACAAAGCGGCTGTCGCGGCGGCGAAAGCTGTTGCGGCGGCAATCAAGGCCATCGCAGCGGCGATGAAAGCGCTGGTTGCGGCCATCGCTGCCGGAGGCTGGGTCGCGGTCGTGGTCGTTGTGGTTATCTGCCTTGTTGCCTTGATCGCCTGCTCCTGCTTTGGTATTTTCTTTTCAAGCGAGGATACCGGCTCAGAAAAGACGATGCGGCAGGTCATTCAGGAAATCAACATGGATTACCAGAACGAGCTGGATGCCATCAAGGATTCCGTTGAATACGATGCGCTTGAAATGTCCGGTTCCCGTGCCGTGTGGCCAGAGGTGCTGTCGATCTATGCCGTCAAGACGACCTCCGATCCGGATAATCCCCAGGAGGTAGCAACGATCACTCCGGAAAAGGAACAGCTTCTGAAGGACCTGTTTTGGGAGATGAATGAGATCACCCATCGGACGGAAACAAGGACAGAGACAGTCATTGTGGAGACGGACGACGGCAACGGCAATATTCTTGAGGAAGAGGTACAGGAGACGATTACGACGCTCTATATTACTGTCAGCCACAAGACGGCGGATGAGATGGCTGCACAGTACGGCTTTAATGAGAATCAGAAGCAGCAGCTTGCAGAACTGCTTGCGCAGGACGGCAGCATGTGGGCGGCGGTGCTTTACGGAATCTATGGAGTGGATGACCAAATCGTTGCCGTGGCGCTGTCGCAGGTGGGCAATGTGGGTGGCGAACCCTATTGGTCATGGTACGGCTTCGGCAGCCGTGTGGAGTGGTGCGCCTGTTTCGTCAGCTGGTGCGCAAACGAATGCGGCTATATCAACACCGGTGTCATTCCGAAGTTCGCAGGTTGTGTCAACGGTGTCCAATGGTTCCGGGAGCGTGGGCAGTGGGCGGATAACGCCATGCAGCCCTCGCCCGGCATGATTATCTTCTTCGATTGGGACAACAAGGGCAGCTCCGGCCCGCAGGACGGTCAGTCCGACCATGTCGGTATCGTCCAGAAGGTCGAAAACGGCGTTGTCTACACCATCGAGGGCAACTCCGGCGACAGCTGCCGCGTCAATCAGTACCCGGTTGGCTATTATGAAATTCTCGGATATGGGGTGCCGAATCCGTAAAGCGAATTCTCATTTTATCCAGCACCAGGCTCAGGAATGGGCTTGATGCTGGATTTTTTCTGCTTAAGGAGGCAGAGGACACTACTTAACATAGGCTTAAGCTCCGATAATGTCGCCTTCGAACGACAAAAAGGCACTTACAATCATAAATTTCGCCGATATCCATTGAATCTCGCCGACCTTTGTGATATACTATATTTTGTATAAATTTATTTGAACGGCCTCGCGCACGACAAGCAAAAAAATGGCCAATGGAGGTACGGCACATGAGAATAAGTTATGATAAACTCTGGCGTTTACTTGCAAAAAACAAGATGAAGAGATATGATCTCGCCGCTGCTGCCGGTGTAAGCACGTACACCATGGGAAAGATGTATAAAGATGAGCCAGTCTCCCTTGATGCAATCATGAAAATATGTCAGGTGTTCCACTGCGATATCGGGGATGTAGTAGAGATGGTTGAAGACAACTAGAAATTGCAGGCCTTTATAATAACACAACTACGATAAGTGAGGACTATTTATGGCAGCCATAAATGATTTGATAGCGCAAATTGAAGATATCGCACTGCGTGAGCGCATTGCAAAGGAAGTAGATCGCCTTTCCAAACAGAAAAAATTTGGACTGGTGTTCGAGGAGCATCTGCCGGAATGTACGCCGCTTTACGATATCCCTGTGAAGGCTGGCGCGCTTGTAGCGAAGAAGGCCGGTGAGGTCAATGATGTTTATAAAGTTCTCTGCATTGAGGACAATGAGGACAATACGGCGCAGTGTCTGCATCGGGAATCCAAAGAGATTGCGGATATCCCCCTCGATGACCTTGTGACAGTTGCAGAATTCGGTGAGCCTATCTATCCGTACTTAAAGCCTATTGACACTGTCTGCAATGCACCGGACAGTGATCTTTGGCATACACTTATCGAGGCGGACAACTACCATGCCTTGCAGCTTCTGGAGTACCTCTATGCTGGCAAAGTTGACTGCATCTATATCGATCCTCCCTACAATACTGGCGCAAAGGACTGGAAATATAACAATGACTATGTGGACGGAAGTGACGCTTACCGTCATAGCAAGTGGCTCTCCTTCATGCAGCGTCGCCTGAAGTTGGCAAAGAAACTGTTGAATCCGGCGGATTCTGTTTTGATTGTCACAATTGATGAGAAGGAATACCTGCATCTTGGATGCCTGCTGGAGGAGATGTTCCCGGAAGCAAGGATGCAGACAATTAGCAATGTAATCAATCGAAAAGGCGTTGCAAAAGCAAAAGAGTTTTCTAGATGCGATGAGTATTTGATTTTCTTGTTTTTTGGAGAAGCTGGACCTGCGCTCACGAAAGATAACATGCTGGATGACGAAGGTAGTAGAGAAACCAAGGCGGCTAGTGGAACCACATGGTTACCCATGAGAAGAGCTGGCACAAATTCTCTTCGAAAGGATCGCCCAAAACTATTTTATCCAATCTATGTAGATTTGGAAAGTCAAAGAATTATTAATGCAGGGGTAGCTCCCTCGAACGACATCCATATATCATGTAACTTTGCTATAAGTGATAATACAGTCGAAATTTGGCCAATTAAAAGTTCCGGTGAAGAAGGTCGTTGGCAGCTTCAAGCGGATACAGTCTTAAAAAGAGTTGCAGAAGGGACTGTCCGTGCGTCAAAGAAATCGGATGCAGAGTGGATAATTCAATATCTGAACGAAGGTGCCTTGAAGGAAATCGGTGATGGTTCAATTGTCGTAACAGGCCGAGATAAAAACGGAGTTCTTATAGTTGAAAGAAACGACAGCAAAAATGTCGCAGCAAAGTCGGTCTGGAACAGGACAAGCCATGATGCAACGGCGTATGGCACAAACCTCATTAATAAAATACTCGTGCAATCCCGATTTTCCTTTCCAAAATCTCTGTATGCTGTGCATGATACCATCAATTTTGCAGTCTCCAACAAGCCTAACGCCCTCATCGTTGATTTCTTCGCAGGCTCCGGCACAACGCTGCATGCGGTGAATCTGCTGAACGCTGAAGATGGTGGGCGTCGTCGCTGCATTATGGTGACCAACAATGAGGTCTCCGCAGATGAAGCAAAGATGCTGAAAGACAAAGGTTATCAGCCCGGCGATGCGGAATGGGAAAAGCTTGGCATTGCCCACTATGTTACTTGGCCGCGCACGGTTTGCTCCATCGAGGGGCACGATGTGAACGGTAATCCGCTCAAGGGAGATTATCTTGGCAGTGAACCGCCGATGCATATGGCAGACGGCTTCAAGGCAAATGCCGCATTCTTCAAGCTTAGCTTCTTGGACTCCACAGCAGTTTCTCTTGGTATGCGCTTCTCGGAAATGCTGCCCACCTTGTGGCTGAAAGCCGGTGCGAAGGGAAAATGCCCGGAGCTTTCCAGTGAGCAGATTCCGGATATGCTGATTTTGCCGGAAAACAAATTTGCAGTCTTGATCAATGAGAATGCGTTTGCCAGTTTTGTCGAAAAGCTGGCTGAGCATCCGGAGGTCCAAACTGTTTTCTTGGCGACCGATTACGAAGTGAATTATCAGTCCATGGTGAAAAATCTGAATGTCACAGAGGCGTATCAGCTTTATCGGGATTACCTAGATCACTTCCGTTTGAACAGAGGGAGGAATTAAGAATGATTTGCGAACTATTCCCATTCCAAAAGCAGGCGGTAAATGATATGCGCCTCCGCGTGGCGATGGCGCTGAATAACTATCGCATGCTGAAAATCCCTCAGGTAGTTTCACTTCAGGCTCCTACGGGGTCCGGCAAGACAATTATCATGTCTGCTCTGATTGAAGATATCTTCTACGGCTCGGAGCAGTTCACGGAACAGCCAGACGCAATTTTCGTATGGCTCTCGGACTCTCCTCAGCTGAATGAACAGTCCAAGCAGAAAATTGAGCAGAAGGCAGATAAAATCCGCATTGACCAGTGTGTGGTGATCTCCGACGAATCCTTTGACAGAGAGATTCTGGAAGATGGTCATATCTACTTTCTGAATACACAGAAACTCGGCAAAGCCGGTAATCTGAGCCGCCATTCGGATACGCGACAGTATACGATTTGGGAAACCATTGAAAACACGGCAAGAGAAAAAGCTGACCGGCTGTATTTCATTATTGATGAAGCACATCGCGGCATGCAAGGACGCCAAGCCGGAACGGCAACCACCATTATGCAGCGCTTTATCAAGGGCAGCAACGAGCAGAAGCTTTCGCCCATTCCTGTCGTCATCGGAATGAGTGCGACCGCTGATCGTTTTAATGCTTTGGTAGGCCAAGGCACTAGCTCCACCTTGCATAAGGTTGTCATTTCACCGGCTCAAGTTCGCCAGTCCGGACTTCTTAAAGATCGTATTATCATCACTTATCCGGAAGACCCGACCAAGCACGGCGACATGGCTGTGCTCCAAGCGGCAACAGATGAGTGGCAGGATAAGTGCAAGCATTGGTATCAGTATACCTATGAGCAGCACTACACCAATGTAAATCCTGTATTTGTTATCCAAGTCTGTGCCGGCTCCGGTACGAGAGTATCTGACACCGATCTGGACGATGTAATTGCCAAAATCGAAGAGCGCATGGGCGACAGCTTCAAGGAAAACGAGGTCGTACATACCTTTGGCTCTACAGGCGCGTTGATGATCCACGGATTGAATGTGCCTCATATTGAGCCTTCGGAGATTGCGGAAGACCGCCGCATCCGTGTGGTTCTCTTCAAAGAGAATCTGTCTACCGGTTGGGATTGCCCTCGTGCAGAAACCATGATGTCTTTCCGTCGTGCAGAGGATGCGACATATATTGCGCAGCTGCTCGGACGTATGGTTCGTACTCCACTTCAGTGTCATGTTCTCGTTGACGATTCTTTGAACGATGTGCGTCTGTTCCTGCCGTATTTTAACCAAGATACCGTGCAGAAAGTGATTGATGAATTGCAGGCGACTGAAGGCGGAGAGATTCCGACGGTCATCGATGGCGAATCTATGGATGAACAGACTTATGACACTTGGTCGGTTCACTCCGGAAGAAAGAAAACACCGCAGCAAACGCCCGGTCAGATGACAATATTCGATTATCCGAATGGCTTCCAAGGCGAACCTGCGGCATCGCCTTCCGTTCCGGCTGGCGATGCGCCAGCACCGACCAGCGGCACATCGGATTCGACAACTATGGCACAGAAGCAGGATGAAACCGTTGCTCCGACAACACCAGCACCGACTGTTTCTCCTCCGGCAACGCCGTCGAATCCTCAGACAACAATGCCTACAAACGGTGTACCCGCAACACAGACGCCTGCACACCAGGAACCTGCCGTAGCTGGCACACCAACAACCGGCGAAGACGAACATATCCCAAAGAAAGAACCGCCGATGCTGACACCGGTTGTTCCACAGCTTTCCCTACTTCCAACTATAGATCGTGAAGGTATCACAAAGTTTATCAACGAACAGGGCTATTTGACCTATATTGTCCGCTCCGTAAAAATCAACAGCTACCTGAAATCTCTAATGAGCCTAGCAGGATTGCTGACGCAGTTCAATATTTGCATTACGGCAACGGACGATGTGAAGAACGATGTTTCGGAGCTGATTCGCAAGTATGTGACCGATTTGCGTAAGGCCGGAAAATATGCCGAGCTCACAAAGCAAGTCATGGAAATGAAGCTTTCCGTCCAGATATTTGACGTCTTTGGCGAAGCAATCCATACCGACCAGCAGATCGATCTGTTTACAACATCGGAGTCCGATCTTGACCGCCAGATGAGAGTGGCGGACACCAAGATGGGTGGTTGCGGATTCCACTTGGCGTATGGTCGTAAATACTTTGACCTCAGTAATCCGAACGCCTTTAAGGTGGATTGTATTCTGTTTGCGTTCGACAGTGAATGCATCGCGGAGTTGAATCAGTACGCCGAGAAGAAGTTCCACGAGCTGAATGATGAGTACCGTAAATACATAGTGGCTAAACCGGAGAAATGCCAAAAGCAGTACAGCGATATTGTCGCCAACGGCGATGAAATCAGTAAGCACAATTTTACTCTTCCGGAAACGATCAGTGCCAAGGTAGAAGCAGACGGAATAAAGTACACTGACCATCTTTTTGCCAATGCAGATGGCGTTGCGAAAATCAAGCTGAATGGTTGGGAACAGGCTGTTCTAGCTGAAGAACAGAAACGAGAGGACTATGTTTGCTGGCTCAGAAATCCGTCGCGCCAAGCTTGGGCGCTGCGTATGCCATACGAAATTGACGGAAAATGCAAAGAGATGTATCCGGATTTTATCATCGTCCGTCGCGATCCGATTCTTACATATGTGATAGATATATTGGAACCGCATAATCCGGACTTCAAGGACAACTTGGGCAAAGCTAAAGGACTTGCAAACTATGCAGCAAACGAGCCGAGAATTGGCAGGGTGCAGCTGATTCGCATCGGAAAAGATGCAGCAAAAAACGACCGTTTCAAGCGGCTGGATCTTGCAAAAGGCACCATCCAAAACAAGGTGTTGGCGGCCATCAATACGGATGAGTTAGACCACATCTTTGATACAGACGGTGTGTTTGAAGATTAAACTTATTATATAGGCAGGGGTTCATGATGAAACACAGTAGTGCCACAGCAGGCTCGTACAACTTTATAGATTTGTTTGCAGGAGCCGGTGGATTATCCGAAGGCTTTATACAGGCTGGATTCTCCCCTGTGGCGCATGTGGAGATGAATGCCTTTGCCGCACAAACATTGGAAACACGAACGGGATACTACTGTCTCAAGGAAAAAGGACAGCTTGATGTTTATCGCAACTACATCCAAGGGAAAATCTCCCGAAATGAGTTTTTAAGTGCAGTTCCGAAAGATCAGCTGGATTCTGTGCTCTGCGAAACCATGTCAGATGAGACCCTTCCGGGGCTGTTTGCCAAGATCGACAATATCCTCAAGCAGCGCGGCATCGAAAAGGTGGATGTCATCATCGGTGGACCGCCTTGCCAGGCTTATTCACTAGTTGGACGGGCGCAGAGCAGCCACATGGGCACACCAATGTCAGCCGACCCAAGAAATGACCTTTATAAGCTTTACGCAAGATTCCTCGATAGATACAAGCCGAGGCTTTTCGTATTTGAAAATGTGATGGGAATTCAGTCTGCAAATGGAGGTGAGACTTGGAAAAAAGTTCAGGAGTCATTGCGCTCCGTTGGCTATGAAATCGATTGGCGCGAACAAAATTCAAAGGATTACGGTGTGCTTCAAAACCGCAGAAGAATCATCATTGTCGGATGGCTGAAAGATAGCGGCCTGTCTTATCCAGAATTTGAGAAAAAGCCTGCTAGCGCAAAGGTAAACGATATACTCAGCGATTTACCGGCGCTACATCCAGGCGAAGGGGCTAATGAATACGGCTCCGACGCGGTCAGCGAATACCTGAGAAGCACCGGGATTCGTAAAGGAAGTGATGTCCTGACGCACCATTGCGCAAGGCCAAATAAACAGAGAGATATTGCGATTTATAAACGCACCATTGCATTGTGGAATGATGGGCACAAGCGGCTAAACTACAACGATCTGCCAGACGAGCTGAAGACGCATAAGAACAGAAGTTCTTTCCTCGATCGTTTCAAGGTTGTGGAGGGTGATTTGGAATGCTGCCACACAATGTTGGCACACATCTCGAAAGATGGGCATTACTTCATTCACCCAGACATAGAGCAGCACCGTTCAATAACGGTTCGAGAAGCAGCACGAATTCAATCTTTCCCGGATGACTATTACTTTGAGGGGCCAAGAACCGCACAGTTCGTACAAATCGGCAATGCGGTTCCAGTACTGATGGCAAAAGAAATTGCGGCAGGAATTGCCACAGAGCTAAGTCAGGAGGATAAGGATGGAAAGCAATCTCCTACTTGAACAGTATAGCTGGTATAAAAAGCGGTATTTGGACGAATCCCCGTTCAAATGCTTGCTGAACGCAAACATTGAACTTAATCCCCATCAGATCAATGCATTTTGCGCCGCAATACAGGCATTAAAGACCGGCGGAATCATTTTGGCGGACGAAGTCGGCTTGGGCAAAACGATTGAAGCCGGCCTAGTGCTCAACTATGTGTTGGATTCCGGTGCGAAAAAGGTGCTTATTTCCCTTCCTGCGACATTGCGGAAGCAATGGGAAATTGAACTCTTGGAGAAGTTCGGGCTGCATTCTGTCATTCTTGACCGATACACGGTTGAGCATGATACATCCAACATTCAGCACCAGCTTGAGAATCGAGAGAAAGTAAGCATTGTACTGACATCGTATGATTACTCATCCAAACTGATCAAGCGTTTTCGCCATATCAAATGGGACTTCCTTATCATTGATGAGGCGCACAATCTCCGGAATGTCTTCCATGGGACAAAGCGTGCAAAGAATCTCTATGATTTGACGCATGGGATTCCGAAGCTCCTGCTTACCGCAACGCCTCTGCAAAATGCGCTGACAGATCTGCATGGCTTGGTGTCTTTCATTGACCCTAGAATTTTTGGCTCAGAGAAAGTCTTTAACAGGCGTTTCGTTGAAGGCGGCGACTACGAGGAGTTGAAGCAGGAACTACTCCCGGTTCTTTATCGCACACTTCGTCGGGACGTCGGCAAATACATGGCCTTCAGCAAGAGAACCTGTATCACTGTGGACTTTCACCTAGGGAAAGAGGAACGGGAACTTTATGAAGCGGTAAACAACTTCCTGAAAAAAGAAAACCTGTATTCGATTCCGTCATCCAATCGTGCTCTCATTATCCTTGTTGTGCGAAAGCTCCTAGCATCATCGAGCTTTGCGTTGATTGATACTTTTGAAGTCCTGCAAAAGCGCTTGGAAAAGTTGTATGAAGGCACAAAATCTGCAAAAGCTCAAGAAGGATTCGACCTTTTCTGGGCTTTTGTCGAGGATGAGATCGACGAGACGGGATTCGATGATATTGAGGATGATGAGACCGTCGCAAAAAAGCAAGAGATTCAGGACGAACTTGATGAAGTACACAGGATTCTTGACGTCGCAAGAGAAATAAAATCGAACGCCAAGATTAAGGCATTACAAGAAGCTCTAGCTACGGCATTTGCCCGTCAACGTTCAGAAGGGATTGCTGAGAAAGCCGTTGTATTTACAGAATCTAAGAGAACGCAGAAATACATTGCAGCGGAGCTTAGAAAGTCTGGCTACGATGAAAAAGATATCCTTCTTTTTAATGGTGACTTCGACGACGCTATGACTAAGGAAATTTATCGGACTTGGCGTGTTAAAAATTATGGAAAGCCCGATTATGGCCGTAGCGTAGAGTATAAGCACGCTATCGTGGATTACTTTAAGGATCACGCTAAAGTGTTGATCGTCACCGATGCCGGTTCAGAAGGTTTGAACTTGCAGTTTTGCAATACGATTCTCAACTATGACTTACCTTGGAACCCGCAGAAAATCGAACAGCGTATTGGCCGCTGCCACCGCTATGGCCAAACCCATGATGTTGTCGCCGTCAACTTCCTGAACACCGATAACGAAGCAGATCGAAGAGTATACGATATTCTTTCAAGAAAATTTGAACTTTTCGATGGAGTCTTTGGTGCATCCGATGTTGCCCTCGGTGCTCTGGAATCCGGAGTAAGCTTTGAGAAGCGTATTTTGGAAATATATCAGCAATGTGGAACAGTTAAAGAGATTGACCGTGAGTTTGATAAACTGAATCGTCAGCTCGATTCAAAAATCAATGCGCATGCTGCGGAGCTTCGTTCCATCCTGCTTACCGAAAGCCGAGAAGCTAAGGGAGAAGCCTTAGAGAAGACAAAAGCAGATATCGAGAAGTATCTCCACGATGTCGAATATTGGAGCAAGTTCAGCGAGCCGGAAATGGATCGCAGCTTGTATTATTGGCAAATCGATAACTGGGGTGAACGCATCTTCGGTTCTCATGGAACATTATTTCTCGGAGCCTTTATGGACAACACAAAGCTATTGTTCCCTGTACTCCTGCTTTGCGATGAGAATGGCGAATATATAGACTTTACGGAAGATGATATCGTTTCTGCATTGGAGGACGCGGATGATTCGGATATTCGCTACTTCAAGCCAACAGAGGCAGAACAGGCCAATTTTAATCGCATATACAATCGACTGATTGGCGAGGCCAAAAGTCAACACGATAAAGCAGTGGCACCAGTTCTCGCCTACAATAAGAGAAAAATCGAGAACTGGGTTAATGTTCAGCGAGAGCAACTGCAAGTCCAGCTTGGAGAATCGAAGAAAGAAGTCGAAGATCTCATTTTTGCGGAGATGATGGCATCGGATTCTCTTGAAAAAAAGGACATTCGTAAGAAGACGGCAGAAGCGAAAAAGCGGATGGACAAGCTTCAGAGAGAATTCCCAAAACGGCAAAATGAAATAGAGAACGAAGCCAAGAATGAAATTGATAGTTTCAATCGTTCTCAAGAGATCAATCCGATACTTCTCGTCAACATTGTTTTGAAGTTCTGATAGGAGGAGCAAATGGCAGATAGATTTAAGTTCGCTGAAGTGCGGCAAAAGGTCATTGATATAATGAAGATGGATCTGCTGGGTCCTAGCAGTGAAGAGGAAGTGCTATCGCAGAACCCACGATTTGAGTATTTAGTCGGGATGCTTGCGCCTCAAACGAATGAGGATGATGGATCAAATGAGCAGGAAGTCGATGGCGATGCCTCTTTTGAAGGAGACGATAATTACACAGCGGGCGAAGAGGACGACAACGAGCCTGTTTCTACCAATCGATTTAAGACACCGTCCTCCATTGGCATTAGCTTTTATGTAGAAAGCGGCACTTCTGGATTTAATGTCGATGTGTCTTGGGGAGACTATGTAAAATCGACTGATAAGACCGTTAATAAGGATGGCAAAGAAATCAATGTCAATACATACACTCGGCATCCGCAGAAAGAGACTATTGCGATTGAGCTGGATTCCTTTAGTAAGAGTCAAGAATATCCGTTAGTTTGTGACTCCAATGTTGTCCTGTATATTTCCAAGATCGGATTACGGCAAGGCTATACTTTGGTAACAGCGTATGTCATTAACCGCCGGAAAAATTCCGAAAGTGACATTGCCGGGCTGATGTTTCAGGTCAAGCTGCGTGCCTACTCGCCGAGTGGAGAAAACATTTTCTTTGCTGAGCATATTTGCAGGAAGATTCTTGCAGTGGATGAATTCTACTTTGCACAGCGCCCTATCTTAGGAAGAGGTCGCGGCTGCGCAGCAACTTGGAAGGCAAATGCAAATGGCCGCGCTTCGGAGATATCATCAACATTTATACCGGAATATGAGTTTCCGGGCGTAAGTGCTGCACTGGAAGGCTTTGATCCCTTCTATTTTTCCATGCGTACACTTTCTGTTTTGAAAAATAAAGATGACATCATTGCCCGCCTTAATGTCCTAGCAGATTCGTATGCCTCTTGGATTCAGGAGAAGCTAGTTGAAGATTCCAAGATGGCAGACAAGAAGTTTAGAGAAGAAATTGGCAACGATATCATCAATAAATGCGTCGAGGCATTGAACAGAATCCGCGCCGGTATTCAGCTGCTTGTTGAGGATGCCGTTGTATTTGATGCGTTCTGCTTTATGAACCGTGCGATGATCTTACAGAGAAATATTATGAATTTCTCGAAGAAGCACGGTGCGGGTGTTGAATGTAGCTTCAAGGATTTCGTCGATCCGCGTAAGCCGGAGAACAATTTCGGGTGGAGACCGTTCCAGATTGCCTTCATTCTGATGAATTTGAAAGCAATTGTTGATCCAGCAGGCAAAGAACGAGAGATCGTTGACCTTCTCTATTTTCCGACTGGTGGCGGTAAGACAGAAGCATACTTGGGCCTTATGGCCTTTGTCATTGCAAACAGAAGATTGCGTTCCAAAGATACCGATGAATATAACCGCGATGGAGGCGTAACGGCAATTTTGCGTTATACGCTTCGTCTTCTTACTACTCAGCAGAGAGACCGTATCACAAAGATGGTTTTGGCTGCAGAAATGATTCGCGCAAGGGAATATCCAAAATACGGCAAAGAGCCAATCAGCATTGGATTCTGGGTCGGCGGAGGCGTTACCCCAAATACCTTTGAAGAGCTTAAAGAAGATCCGGAAGATCCGCAAAAGACACGGAATGCTAGGAGCAAGAAGAACCTTATCTATAAGCAGCTTTTAACTTGTCCATTCTGTGGAAAGCCGCTGAAGGATGAGAACTTTTATATTGATATCCCTACAAAGTCGGTTAACATCTACTGCTCGGATAAAATGTGCATGTTCTATCGCTATAAACAGGGCAACAAGATGAAAATACCAGTTTATCTTGTCGATGAAGAAATATACGCAAAGTGTCCGACAATCATCTTGTCCACGGTGGATAAATTTGCACGTCTGCCTTGGGATGTTAATACGAACACCATCTTTGGTCGTGTTGATAGGCTATGCAGTCGCGATGGCTATGTTGCAATTGGCGCAGAGCATTCCAGACACAATCGTACGGAAGAACTGCCGACATCCATATTGACACCGATTAAGCCGTTCCTGCCGCCCGAATTGATTATCCAGGACGAGCTCCATCTGATTACCGGCCCACTGGGAACCATATATGGTGCCTATGAAACTATCATAGAGGACTTGTGTACATATTCTGCTGCCGGAAAGACAATTAAACCGAAATATGTGGTATCAACGGCTACGATAAAAAATGCAGCCGAACAGACCAAATGTCTCTATGGCAGAAAAGAAACTGCCCAATTCCCGCCAAATGGTTTTGAAATCGGAGATAGCTTCTTTATTCGTGAAATTCCGGTTGAGAATGATCCGTTCAGAAGGTATGTGGGCATTTGTGCGTCTGGGCAATCTGTAAAGACCGCCTTGCTGCGAGTCTATGCCATTGTCCTACAGGCGGCATATAACCTGTCTCAAGAAGAGGAATGTAAGGATTACATCGACCCGTACTATACCCTTGTCGGATATTACAACAGTATTCGAGAGCTTGGCGGCGCAGTGCGCTTGCTTCAAGATGACATTCCGGACAGAATCCAGCGCATCAAGAAAAAATATGGTATGAGTAAACAGCGTTTCCTCAACCACAAGGTTGAGATAACTTCACGAATGTCTTCCTACGACATTCCGAAAAAGTTAAGCCAACTGGAGATACCATATACATCTAAAGAATGTCTAGATACTGCCATTGCAACAAACATGATTGCTGTAGGTATGGATGTGGATCGCCTCGGCTTGATGGTTGTAACTGGTCAGCCTAAGCAGAACTCCGAGTACATCCAGGCAACCAGCCGTATTGGACGTTCTTTCCCTGGATTGGTCGTAACGCTATATAACCCATACAGGCCTCGTGACCTATCGCATTATGAGAACTTTACAGGTTATCATTCTCAGCTTTATCGCTTCGTTGAGGGGACTACAGCAACGCCGTTCTCTGCAAGAGCGCGTGACCGGGTATTGCACGCTTTAGTTATTTCGGCAATCCGTTTGCATTATCCGAACTTGGCCAATAATGACGGAGCTGCGGCGATTTCAGAACTGACAGATCAGCAGCTTGATGAGATTAAAGCGTTGATTCTGAACAGGCTGAATATTATCAAGCCAACGGCGAAGGCAGATGCTGAACAAGAAATTGATGATTTTATTTGCAACTGGAAACTTTTAGCTGCGCAGCCGAAAGGCCTTAAATACTATGTCTTCAAGACGGAAAAATATAACCGCTTGATGAATAGCTATGGTGAAGTTTGCACTGATTTCGAGAAGGCAACGCTTCGCTCTATGAGAGAAGTAGAAAGCTCAGCCAACATGTATTATTACACGGAGGAGTAAAAGCCTATGTTTGACAATAATAAATTAGGCGAAATTCGTCCTAATCAGTTGATTACAACATTTGGACCCGGTGCGATTGTGGATGCGGTAAAGGACTCCGTCACCATACTTGACCTAAACTATTGGAAGGAGAAAGGAAAGAAAATCATCGACGGAAGATTGGCCTCCTACTTGAATGTCGATTGCTTTTATATGCCAAGAACATCTTATAGTGGAGATATTCCGGCAACATCCTTCCCTTATATGCATGTATGCTCCAGTGTCAAGTGCGGAAGGATCTTTGATGTCAGAGATAACTTCGACTTGGACAGCTACCTGAAATTTGGTGTAACCTGCCCATTCTGTCACAAACCGGCGTATCCTTCTCGTTTTATCACGATTTGCGAGAATGGACATATGAACGATTTTCCTTGGAGCTGGTGGGTTCATAATGGGAGTTCCACATGTAAAGGTACGCTGCGCATGTATTCCACGGGCAATACATCTACGCTTGCAGATATGTGGGTGGAGTGCTCGTGCGGAGCGAAGAGAAGCATGAGCGGTGCAACTCAGAAAGAAAATTTTGAAGGCATGACCTGCTCCGGACATCACCCGTTTCGCCCACATCACAAGAATGAGAAATGCGATAAAATCTTGATTCCGTCTCAGCGCGGTGCATCAAACGTCTACTTCCCGGTAATGAGAAGTGCCATTTCTATTCCACCTTGGATAAACCCACTTTACAACTTGATTGATGAGCATTTGCGGTTAATTGATAGCTATGAAGAAGATTTCGGAGACATGGGATTAGATAAGGCATATCAAAAATTCTTCTCTGCTTTCACAAGAGAGGAATTTGATGAGGCTTTATTGCGGAGAAGGCAGAATATCAAGGAGTTCACAGAGATCAAGCAGATGGAGTACAATGCGATCACACATCATGCTGATCCTGTGTACGCGTCCAATAAGATGCACTTTAAGGCGGAAGAAGATCCGCTGCCTGAGTATTTGCGCCCATATTTCAAGCGCGTGATTCGTATAACACGCTTGCGCGAGGTGCGAGTATTGCTTGGTTTTACAAGAGTTGATGCGCCAGACCCAGACGCAGACGAACAGACCAATATCGTCTATCTCAACAAAGGAAAAACTGAACGCTGGCTTCCAGCTGCTGAGATTCATGGTGAGGGAGTCTTTATTGAGTTTAATAGGGATACCATTGACTCTTGGCTGAGTTCACCGCAACTGAGTGCACTATCTCAGAAATATGCGCAGTGTTACAAGGAATTTTGCGAATCAAAAGAATGGACGATAACCACTTTGAGAGATGCGCGATATGTTCTAATGCATACCTTTGCACATTTGCTGATAAAACAAATGTCAATGGCATCTGGCTACTCATCTTCCGCAATTCGCGAACGAATCTACTTCGGAGATGATATGTCCGGTGTATTGCTCTACACTGGAAGTTCAGATAAGGAGGGCTCTCTTGGTGGATTAGTTGAGTTGGGCAACATCAGCCAGCTTAGAATTCTAATGCGAGATGCATTTCAAGAAGCTCTGGTTTGCACTAATGACCCGGAATGCTTAAATAACACGCCGGCCGGAAACAATTCAAACGGCGCAGCCTGTCATTCGTGCTGCATGATTTCTGAAACCGCATGTGAAAACGGGAATCGAATGCTGGATAGAGGACTTATTGTCCCCATTGATGCTAGGGAGGATCAAGCTTATTTCAAAGCTTTGGTGGAAGAATTATGTCAACTGGATGCATGAACTTGGATATCTTATTAGACCAGATCCTCTCAGATGCTTTGGCGGGGGCGAATGAATCAGTCCGCGCGATTCAAAGGAGATATCCATCTCTTTCAGAGCGAGAAGCATCGGAGATATTTTCTATGATATCGTCAGCAGCGGAGCGCAATGATGATAGTGCAGAACTGATTATCACTGCATCACCATCCTTTGCGTTGAGAGTCAAACCGACCAAAGTAGTTGTAAACGCAATGCTTTCAAATGCGAAAAGCAGCATCCTTATTACCGGATATTCACTCTCTGACTATTTCAGCGATTTGGTTGATTGTGTCATCCGGAAAAGTCAAGAGGGGGTGCTTGTCAAGTTCTTTGTGAACGATATTGATAGCCAGAAATCTTTTGATCGTTTATGCCGGAATAAGGGCAGATTCTTGAGAATTTACAATTATCCGAAACAGGAAGACAAGATGTCTGCACTTCATGCCAAAGTGATTTCTGTTGATCAGCAGGACACTTTGATTACATCCGCGAACCTTTCCTATCACGGGCAAGAAGGCAATATTGAGCTCGGCACAAAAATCCATTCTAGGGATTTAGCAAGACAGGTTGAAGATGTATTCACCAAGTTGGTGTTCAAGAAAGCATTCGTTGAATTATAAGAATTGGAACTCTTATAGAAAAACTGGCGCAATCCATACATACTAAGCGAGGTATACCCAATGGACATAGATGCAAAACTCAGGCCTTTATACCTTACCCAAATACTGAAGGAACGTACGGACGAGGACCACTACCTGACTACTCCTCAACTTTGCGCCATTCTGAAGGATGAGTACGGTATGGAGACACATCGCACGACGATAAAGAGCGATATTGAGATGCTCCAGCAAGCCGGAATCGGCATACAGGCGGTGCGGTCATCGCAAAATCAATACAACTTCATAGACCGTGAATTCGATATTGCCGAACTCAAGCTGTTGATTGATGCGGTAGAGTCTTCCAAATTCATTACCAAGAGCAAGAGTGAGCAGCTTGTCGCCAAGTTGACTTCATTCGCCGGTGCCTTCAAGGGCAGAGAACTCAAGCGCAATCTTGCCGTTGACGGAAGAATCAAACCAGAGAATGAGCAGATTTTCTATATTGTCGATGTAATCAATGAGGCAATCAACCATCGCAGAAAAATTCGTTTTCAAAAAACTGAGTACAATATTCGCAAGGAAGTTGTGCTGCATAACAATGGTGAAAAGTACACATTCAGCCCATATTCTCTTAACTGGGACGGCGATTTTTATTATGTTGTCGGCTATTCGGATAAATACAAGAGCATTGGAAGTCACCGAGTTGACCGAATCGCAAAACAGCCGGAGATTCTGGATGAGCCTGCTGTGCCGCAGCCTATGGGCTTTGATATGAACAAGTATATCAAGACGACATTCCGGATGTATAACGCGCCACGTATTGAAGTAGAACTCATCTGCGATAATAGTCTTATGGACGCCATGATTGACCGCTTCGGGACGGATGTGCATACCTACGCCTGCGACCGTCAGAATTTTCGTGTAATCGAAGAGGTTGCTGTCGGCAAAGTGTTTTTCAATTGGATTTTCGGCTTTGAGGGCAAGGCCAGGATTAAGGCACCCGAAAATGTGAAACAGCAGTATGAAGATATGGTGCGTCGTGCGGCTGAGATGATTGAGTGAGAAATAATATTTACAATATATGCTGATTTGCTCATGCAGAAGCACTTCCAGCATATAATCTATTCTCGATAAAACTAAACAACTTAATTTCTGGAGATGGCACTCTGTGCCATCTCATTTTTTTAAAATCTATTGTCACTTACGACCGACACCATCGAAATACCCCCTTGAAATTATAAATTTGCCGAGTATAATAACATTATGGGATTTGAAATCCCATATAGAAACAGAGGTGCTGATATGAGAACAAAGAATCAAGAAACTCTGGACAGGATATTGAAGTTCGTAAACAAGTATTATCAGGAGCACCACAGCTCTCCTACGATCAACGATGTTGCTGAAGGCGCTGGCGTTGCCAGATCCACTACGCATCGCTACCTTCAGGAGCTGAGTGACCGCAACCTGATTGATTACGGCAGAGGTATCTTGTCTGCTCCCCAGAGCGCCAAAATGAAAACAGCCTATGTATCCGCCCCGTTAGTAGGCTCTATTCGCTGCGGCAATCCGGAGGATGAGGAAGAGTCGATTGAGGAGTATGTCAGCCTCCCGGTCTCTATGTTTGGCAAGGGGGATTTCTACATTCTCCGCGCCAAAGGCGATTCCATGGTGGATGCCGGAATCGACGAGGATGATCTGCTTGTTATCGAGCGTAATTGCCCTGCTCTCGAAGGGGATATAGTCGTTGCGCTGGATGAGGACAACCAGAATACGCTGAAGCGATATGCCGGCTACGACGAGGACAGCGGGTATTACATCCTCGAATACGAAAACGAGGAGCAGTACCCGGGCAAGACCGTAAAGCTGCGAAGCTTTCAGGTACAAGGCGTTGCTCGGCACGTAATAAAATCGCTCTAAACAATAATCTTGATTCGATGGGAGATGTGTTGTTTTGAATGCAAAAGATGTGAAATGCCCCATTTGTGGCACAGTCAACAGGAGTCTCGATTTAGATGAGACCGACGGATGGATGGAATGCGAGAGCTGCCATAACGCTGTTCAAATATTGAAGCACGCTAAAAGCAGGCGTGTTCCGGTATATCAGATGGCGGATTGCAATCTCCTCATTCCGTTGAACAAGAAAAGATAGAAGGAGAATGGCGATGCTGGAGGACTGGACGATTTACTCTTGGTATTGCCCAAACTGTAAGACGCAGGTAGCGGGGCTAAAAAACAAGAAAAATCAAATCAGAGTTATTTGCACAAAGTGCGGCGTTGAAATGGTCCGCACGGTTGTAAGCAGGCGGCATGATGTGATTGATATGTTCGCACCGTCAGGAATGGAACATAGCGAACTGGAATTGAGGGAGTATTGATATGACGATGTTAGAGGCTTTTGTGAAGGAGCGCAACGAGGCGCTGTTCAGCCTTGACCGAAAGAAGATCGAGGCCTACATGATCAAATATGGAGAAACGGAAATCGCGCAGACACCCGATACAGTTTTCTGGGCATCTGTGTACAAGGCCATCTGTGGCATTAAGGATGCGCCGGAAGCCATTGTGAATAAGGCAACGGCATGGCTGCACGAGCATGGCATGAGTCCTTATCTGGCGGGATGATAATCCCCCCATTGATCTGCCTGAAGATCATCGAAGCGAGTTCCTATAACAACTGAATCAACGACATCACGACGGAACGGTCGGGCTGAAACAGGGCCGCGCTAAATCCGCTTCCAGGTCACTTGATCGTGGGCAACCGCCCGAACATGAACCGGTAGTTATTCCAGACATACGTGAGAGGCCACCGGCAAGGTAAGACACTATAGTTCTATCTATAGGTCTGCCTTGTCGGTGGCCTTTTTTGTTTTTAACCGACATCACAAATACATATTCGCAGCCTGAAGTACAAGGGCCAAGGATACAAATACGCTGATTTCAAACTCTTTTGAAAAAGCAGTATGGGTACCCTTAGATTTCTGCGCCCTTTTTCAGGCAGGCAGCATCGGGAGTCCTTTTCGCCAGCGTAGTTGTGTCCTTTGGACCGCAGCAGGCGGAAAGGACTTTTTATGTGCGATCAGTGGCTCTGCTATATCGCTGAATACCCGTGATCTCCGAATTTTTGACTTTCACCCAAATTCAAAAATTCAAAGGAGATTGCGTCAAATGGGATTTAATTATGGACTCGAAAAGAGAAAGTTCACCGAGGAGTGGAAGAAGCTCTACAGCGAATATAAAGCTGCCGGCATGAGCGAAGAGGATATTCAGGATATCTATGCGTTCGACCTGAATGTGTTCAGGAAAAACAGGACGGAGTTCCAGCGCACACAGCCCCTCTCAGAAAGCTCCTGTGACGACGGAACCGAACAGGGTGAATCTATGTCTGCCCTATTAAAAAAGTTCTCCAGCGCGCTTTCTGTGTGCGACAAGTATTCTTTCCAAGGTGACCCCCGCTTTGCGTGGGTTGATGAAATGGAGAATGACGAATTATATCGGAAGATTATTTCTCTGCCCGAAAGAGATATAGACCTGCTGACGCTGATCGCATTTGAAGGCTATTCACAGCGGGAGGTTGCAGAAATTCGCGGCATTGCCCCCGCCGCGATCTGCAAAAAGATCGCAAAACTCAAAAAACTTCTGTATGGGGGTTAATTTTTGCCTGTTTTCGTTGCCTACCAAGTGAAGGGATCATTTTGAAAACAAAGGAGCAGCAGAATATGAACCATTTGAGCGAGAAGAACTCCGTTTTGAATAGACCGATGTATTTGTGCCTTTGCCCGGTTTGCCTTGGTCAGTTCCTTGACACAGGAAGCTATAAGATCGTGCGGGAGAATCACGGACAAGCAAAAGAGCGCTGTGATTTCTGTAATTATCGCAACGGGTACGATTTCATCATCTACTCCAAAGCGGAGAAACAATGTGAGGTGGCAGACGAATGGCAATGAAAAAGTCTGAGCTGAGAGAACTGTACCTGATGATGTTTCCGGAGTATCCGGATATCGTGAACATCACTCAGCTCCAATCGATGCTTGGTATCAGCCGCCATCTTGCCTATGACTTGATCAATGACGGGTATATCAGAGGACTGAAAATCGGAAATGCGTTCCGGATACCCAAGGTCAATGTCATTGAGTATGTCATGGATCAGGGAAAAAGTGCGATTTGAACTCCGTTTTGATAATCGCATATTTGAGTATCTCCCACCGACCGAATAAAATATAGATGTCGGTGGGAGATGCCTGTATACAATTCAATGATTCCGGAGGTAATAAAAATGGTATCAGGAACTCTTGCGCTGAAGAACGGCTACTATTATGCCGTTCTCAGCTATCAGGACGCAGCAGGAAAACGCCATCAAAAATGGGTATCGACAGGATTGCCCCAAAAAGGCAATAAGCGCCGGGCAGAACAGGAACTTATTCGTATTCGCAGCGAATTTGAGATTCCTCCGGCTGCTGGAGAATTAAACTCCAATATGCTCTTTGCAGACTATTTGGATCAATGGCTTGAGGTTGTCAGAGCGAGGATCAAGCCCGCAACATTCGGCTCGTATCAAGGGATGGTCAAAAGCACGATTGGCCCGTATTTCCGCAAAAAAGAGCTAACCTTAAAAGAGCTGGAGGCTCGGCACATCCAACAGTTTTATACGGAGAAGCTGAAAACCGTCACGCCGAATTCCGTTATCCACTATCATGCGGTAATTTATCAGGCCTTGAAGTATGCGATGAAAACCGACATGGTACCGCAGAATGTTGCCATGAAGGTGGATAGGCCGAGGAAGAACTCGTTTCAGCCGACCTTCCTTGATGCGGAGCAAATGCAGAAGTTGTTCGAGATTGTCAAGGGAACGCGGCTGGAGCTTCCGGTTTTGGTTGCTGCGTTTTATGGACTACGCCGTGGCGAGGTGCTCGGGCTAAAGTGGGATGCGATTGATTTCAATCGCGGAACGCTGACCATCAAACGAACAGTCACTGAGGCAACGATTGACGGCACCATGAAAATTATCGAGCAGGATTCTGCTAAAACCAAATCGAGCCTGAGAACGCTTCCCCTGGTGGGGAGCTTCCGCGACTACTTTCAAAAGGTAAAAGAGGCCCAGGAGCTAAACAAGAAGGTTTGCGGCAATTGCTATAACTACGATTACGACGGTTATGTCTTTGTGAACGAGCTGGGAGAGCGCATGCGCCCGAACTATTTGACGGAGTACTTTCCTAAGTACATAGCAAAACACGGGATGCCGAAGATGCGGTTTCATGATCTTCGCCATAGCTGCGCCAGCTTGCTGCTGGCTAACGGCGTGCCGCTGAAGCAAATCCAGGAATGGCTCGGCCACTCGGATTTCAGCACGACCGCCAATATTTATGCCCATCTCGACTACAGATCCAAAATATCCTCGGCGCAGGCCATGGAGCAGGGAATGCTTCTTCCGAGGTCAGATGATTTCGGGAGCCGCTGGGAAAATGTAACCGAGCAGGGGAAAATAACAGAACCGGATTTGAACCCGGGCTTTTGACTAAAAAAGCACGCTGTTCTAACGCAAAAACGGCCAATTCTAACGCCGTTCCAACGCGAAAATCGGAAAATTCAAGGAGCCGGACAAAAAAGGAAAGTCCAGCAAACCCTTGAGTTTACTGGACTTTTTTGGCGGAGAGGATGGGATTCGAACCCATGTGCGATTGCTCGCAAACTGATTTCGAGTCAGCCCCGTTATGACCACTTCGATACCTCTCCGTGTATGTCAAACACGGTCAGAACACCTTGAACCTCAAAAAAGAGGGAAAACCAAAATGTTAGAACGGCGTGTTAGAACAGCGAAATATTTAGTTTTTAGAACCCGCGAAAACCCTTGAAAACAAAGGGAAACGGGTGGACGAGAAAGCCTGAGTTGCGGAGGATTTCGAGTCAGGGCCGTTATGACCACTTCGATACCTGTCCGTATTTTTAACGGCTATGATATTTTAGCAAATGTGCCGGGCTTTGTCAAGCGGATTTGCAATTTGCCGTGAATTTTATTTGCGCATTTGCGGTATGATGCTTGTGCTGCGATGAAATGACCCCACCCGTTTTGGCGGGTGGGGCTTTGTGCTGTGGGTTTTAGAATGTGACTTTTACGGTCTTTATCTCGAAGGGCTTGAATCTGAGCGAGACTGTGTTGCCGCTGACTTCGAGCTGCTCTTCGTTTTCTTCGAGCAGGTTGCAGACATATACGCTCTTCGGAGCGCGGTCGAAGGTGTAGACGCAGTCGGTCGTCTTGTTCCATGTCTCATATGCGCGGATGACGACATCGTCGCTGTCCTCAGCTTTCTTGACGGTCTCGATGATGACATTGTCCTTGTCGGTGCTCACGAGCGAGTAGCTGTCGTGAGCCGCCTTGCCGCTGACGCAGTAGAGCGGCAGGTTGAGCGAATAACCCTAGTTGACAACATCGGAGGTGTCGACCGAGCCCGCGTGCGGGTAGATGGAGTAGGTGAAGCGGTGAACTTCTCTGTCCTGCTCGCTGTTCGGGTTGACCGCGCAGCGCAGGAGGCTCGTTCTGATGTGGCCGTCCTTTATGTCATGGCCGTACTTGCAGTCGTTGAGGACGGAGAGACCGAAGCTGTTGTCGCTGAGATCGACCCACTTGTGACCGACGACTTCAAACTGCGCGAAATCCCAGAGCGTGTTGCGGTGGGTCGGGCGCTTGTAGTTGCCGAACTGGATATCATAAGTGGCCTCGGTGGCGTTGACATCAACGGGGAAGTCCGCCTTGAGAAGTATCTTCTTCTCTTTCCAGTCGACCGTGTAGTCAACGTCGATGCGCGGCAGGTCTGCGTAGAAGATAAAGCTCTGATCAATGGTCGAGGAGAGGAACTTGCGCGTGACCTTTATGACTGTGCGGACGGGTCCGCTCTCTGTCACATCGACTGCGCTGACATCGTTTATCTCGGTGTACTTCTGATCAAAATAGACCTTGATATCCCATGCCTCGTGGTTGAACGGTCTGTCGTCGTAGGCATAAATTTTGTTGAGAACTTCGCCCTCGGGCGCGACGGATCTGCCGGTTGCCTTGTGGATGAGAGATGCGATGTTCATATCCTTGTCGAACTTGACGGTGAAGAACTTGTTCTCTATAGTCTTGTTCTCGACTTTAACGGTGTTCTCGCCGGACTCGCCGCCGTGAACAATACTGAAGGTCTTGTATCCCTTTGCGGGCACGCCCTTTGCAAAGAACACAAGGCGTCCGTCGGCGGATTTCTGCCACGGCATGACGTTGCCGTCGGCGTCGACTATCGAGAAATGCTCGTCAGCGGGCATATCGGTGATAACGACATCGTCGCGCTCTGCGCCGAAGGTGTTGAAAACGGTCAGGGCGCTGCCGTCCGGAGTGCAGACTATCTTGCCGAGAGTGTCGGCTATCTCAGCTTTGCCCTCGGAGATGAGCTTGTCGTACTGCTCCTTGGAATCCTCGTAGACCTCTTTTATCGAAGAGCCGGGGATTATATCGTGGAACTGGTTGAGGAGTATTATCTTCCATCCGTCATTGATGAACTGACGGGGATAGGACGCGATGCCGTTTGAGTCGGCGATGGCGCAGATAGTCTCCATATCGTGATAGAGCAGCTCGCTCTTTCTGTTGTATCGCTTGTTTCTGCCCTGCGAGGTCAGGGTGCCGCGGTGGAACTCAAGATAGAGTTCGCCCGCCCATTTGGGCAGCCTGCGCGAACCCTTGACTTCCTTTTCAAGGTCGTGATAGAAGTCTATTGCAAACTCCTGCTTGACCTTCGGACAGCCGGGGATGCCCTTTGCCATGCGGTGACCCATTTCGAGCATATCGCGGGTCGGTCCGCCGCCGCCGTCTCCGTGGCCGAAGGTGCAGAGATACTCTTTGTTGAGATCCTTCTGCGAGTACCTGTGCCAGCCGCCGAGGATGTGCTCGGGGTTGAGATAGGCGTTGTATGTTGTCTGCCAGCAGTCTCCCTCGTCGAAGCAGTCGGTGCTCGGCGAGAAGTGAGAGAGAATCTCCGTGCCGTCGATGCCCTTCCACATGAATGTGTCATAGGGCACTTTGTTGAACTCGTTCCAGGATATCTTTGTGGTCATGAAGTAGTTGATGCCGGCCTTCTTCATAATCTGCGGGAGCGCCGCGCTGTAGCCGAAAACATCGGGGAGCCACATTATCTTATTGTCAACGCCGAATTCGTCCTTGAAGAAGCGCTTGCCGACCAGGAACTGGCGGACAAGGGATTCGCCGGAGGTGACGTTGGTGTCCGACTCGACCCACATGCTGCCCTCGACTTCCCAGCGCCCTGCGGCGATCATCTTCTTGATGCCCTCATAGACCTCGGGATAGTCCTCCTTGACGAACGCATAGAGCTGCGCCTGCGAGGACATGAACTTGTATTCGGGGTATTCCTCCATGAGCTTGAGGACGGTTGCAAAGGAGCGGCCGGCCTTCTCTCTTGTCTGGCGGAGTCTCCAGAGCCATGCGACATCGATGTGCGTGTGACCTATGCAGCAGGCGGTCGCGTCCATGGCATCTTTTGAATATATCTCCCTGTCGAGCAGGTCGATTGCCGCCTCGGCTGAGGCAGCGAATGTATCGTAATCAGCGGTGTTGAAATCGATAAGATTGACGGCGTCGTTGAGCGCCTTGACTATATCGATGCGCGGAAGATCGTCCGCGTTATAGAGGGACGCGACTTTGAGCGGGGTTTTGAGATCGAAGATGAGGCGGTTGACAAGGTTGTCGACGACCTTGAGGCGCGCACCCATTCTGAGCTTGCCCTTGAATTCCTAGGCGTCCGAATACGCGTTGAGGCAGCAGTCGAATTCTTCGCCGCCCTTGGCGCAGTCGAGCAGGCGAATCTCGCTGTGGTTCGAGTCGCCGCCCTGGCGCAGCTCGCCGTTAAAGTACATGATGAACTGCGGGTTGCTGCGATTCCACGGGCCGCTTGCGGAGGGGGTCAGCTGATAGACCACGGGTCTGCCGGCAAAACGCTCGGGAACTGTGAAGCTGTGGCGGAACCACGCGTAGTCCTCTTTATAGCCCCAGTAATCGTTCTCCGAGTCGAAATCCGTCCATTCGCCCTCGTCGATCTGTGAAAATTTGTACTGCCCGTCGCGGAATTTGAAGCCGCCGAGCGTCTCGCTGTCGGGGTAGAGATATTCATTCTCAAGGTCCTCAATGACCTTGTAGACCCTTCTGGCGAGCATGAAGCGCTCGGAGTTCTTGTCCGTGAAGCGGATGTCTACATGACTCATTTGATTGCTCCTTTCGGAAAATTCTTTGATTTATCCGTCAAAATAATTTTAACCTGCGGTACATGACAATTATATATTATTGCCGCGGGGGTTACAATAGATTTTTAGTTATTTTGCCAAAAGATTTGAGCCGCAAAACAAAAAAGCCCCGCAGACGAGTGCGGAGCTTTCTCTATATTATTTATGCCTGATTGTTGCGGATCATGTTGAGGATATTGCCGAGATTCGTCGTGCCCTTGAAGAACTGCCTGAGCTCCTTGAGGGACTGCAGGAAGTTGGGGTTCCAATCCGAGCGGGGAGCGGGCTTTATTCCCATCTCTTCGAGCATCGGGCGCAGAGCCTCAAAACGCTCCTCAAAGCTGTTGTAATCCATATTGGCTCTCTTCGTCCAGCCCGCCTCGGCGACAGCCCAGAAGCGCGGGAAGCACATATATGAGAGCTTGTCGAAGTCGCGGACATACTCCGCCCAAATCGGGCACTCGACGCCGTAGACATTCTTCTTGCCTGCCTCGGTCAGTCCCTTTATATACGGATCGAGGCTGTAGGTCTTTTTGAGCGAGGTCATGCCGTAGGGATAGTCGCAGTAGTAATAATAGAACTCGGAGACTATCATCTTTCCGCCCTTGTTCGCGAACTCGACGGAGCGGTCTTTTTTGTCCATCCAGCGCTGAACTATAATATCGTTGGGCATCATGCCGCTGTTGAGGCTCTCGTTCCAGACTATAGCCGTCTTGCCGTGCTTTTTGAGGAAGTCAACAGCCTGGAGAACGAACCAGCCCTGGAGCTCCTCTTCATCCTTGAGACCAAGTTCTTTCATGCGCGCCTGGCATTTCGGGCAGTTCTTCCAGCGAACCTTGGGCGCTTCGTCGCCGCCGATGTGGAAATATCTGCCGGGGAAGAGCTCAATCATCTCGCCGAGCACATCAAAGACGAGCTTCAGCGAATCGTCGTTTCCGGCGCAGAGTATATCATCAAAGATGCCCTGCTTCGTGCCGACCTCGAGGGGCTTGCCCTTGCAGGAGAGTTCGGGATAGGCGGCGAGCACGGAGAGCGTGTGTCCGGGCATATCGAACTCGGGGATAACTTCAATATAGTTGTCGTCGGCATATGCGACTACTTCGCGGATTTCATCCTTTGTGAAATATCCGGAATATTCCTCTGCGAAGTGGTACTGGCCGAAATCCGAGCTGCGGCGGCGGGAGCCGACTGTGATGAGCTCGGGGTGGCTGTCAATTTCAACGCGCCAGCCCTGGTCGTCGGTCAGATGCCAGTGCATGGTGTTCATTTTGACGAGTGCGGCGGCGTCGATGAGCTTTTTGATGTTCTCGACCGTCGTCATGTGGCGCGCGCAGTCGAGCATGAATGCGCGGTATTCAAACGCGGGCGCGTCCTCGATTCTCACGCACGGGCAGATATCGAGCTGCTTTAGCTGCTTCAATGTCTGGCTCGCATAGAAGGCTCCGCGCTCGCCGCCGGCGGTGGCTTCTACACCGTTTTCGGTCACTTCGAGCACATAGCCCTCCTCGGGCAGTTTGTCTGTCAGCCGCGCGGAAAAGCTTTCGGAATCGATGTTTTCCATCTTGACGCTTCCGCCGAGATAGTCGATTTTGTTGGGATTGGGAATAATATTGAGCTGCTTCATTTTCTTTTCCTCCGAAGGGCTTTTATCAAGGGTCAGTATACAATAAACGTGATTCAAAAGCAAGGCGAAATTCAGCTTTCGGGCTTTTCTTCGGGTTCTTTATGCTCGCTGTGCTCGTTTTTGCTCTTCTCGGCTCTGCACGCCTCGGCGCACATCTCCTCCTGCTTTTCGAGCGTTATCTGCTTCATCGTGTTTTCGTCTATCTTCATCAGCTTCATCAGTATTGCCTGACGGGCGAGTATACGGTTCATCTTGCCGTGGATATCTTCGATCATTATCTCGGTTTTGAGATTGACTTTGTAGTCGTTCTCGGCGCGGCGGCGGTCTTTTTCCTCCTGGCGGTTCTGGCTCATCATTATCAGCGGAGCCTGCAGCGCGGCGACGCACGAGAGAACTAAGTTGAGCAGTATGAACGGATAGGGGTCGAACGCGCGTTTTGCGAGTATAACATTGCCGACCATCCAGAGTATCAGCAGGGCGGAGAACGAGAATATGAATGCCCAGCTGCCGGCGAACTTCGCGATTTTATCTGCGGCGCGCTGACCGAATGTGTATTTCTCCTTGTCGGGGTTTGCCGATATCCTGCTGTCGGCGAGCAGGGATATGATATCCTCGTTGCTCATGTCGTGCTTGACATCGCTGATTATTTCGTTGACAAGTTTCTTATTCTCTTTCATCTGGCACACTCCCTTGAAATTATCCGTATACTATTTTAACATAAGACGCAAGGATTTTCTATAGCTATATTTGCGTTTGCCAAGCGGCGGTGGTATACTGTGTTCAGACATAATTCAGTCTTATGTGCGGATAATATATAAAAAGGGGAGAAGAAAATGAAAGAGCTCATGAAAAATATTTCAAAATCAGAGGTCCTGACTCTGAGAGATCAGGTGCTCTGCCAGCCGGGGCAGGTGGTCAGCAAGACCCTCGCCCAGAACGACGCGCTGAGCATAACGCTCTTCGCGTTTGACAAGGACGAGGAGATAAGCACCCACGCCTCCGGCGGCGACGCATTTGTCACCTGCCTAGAGGGAGTCGGAAAAATAACGATAGACGGCGTTGACTACGAGCTGCACGAGGGCGAGAGCATAGTCATGCCCGCCGGACACCCGCACGCGGTCTACGGCAAGGAGCAGTTCAAGATGCTGCTTGTTGTGGTGTTTTGAAGATAAAATAAAATAAAAAATGTCCGCCGTATTAGATATAAATGCGGCGGACGAATTTATATAATTTTACCCCTGCTTTGAAAACTCGCATCCGCAGTAGTTCTGTCTGTATAGATCATACTGCTTTGAGAGCTCTATCGAGCGCTTGTAGCCCTCACGCTTCTTGAAATCTGCGGGCAGATGGCGCACTCCGTATTTTTCGCCCATCTCTTCGCCGATGCGGTTGAGTATCTGCGAATTCTTGTGCGGACTTACGGAAAGGGTGGTCGTGAAATAGTCGAAGCCGTGCTCCTTTGCCTCCTGCGCCGTGCGCTCGAGCCGCAGATAAAAGCACTTTTCGCACCGCGAACCGCCCTCGCGCTCCTGCTCATATCCCTTTGCCGCGTCGGTGAACTGCGTATGATTATATTCACATTCGAGCATTTTTACATTGTGCTCCGCGGGCAGGAGAGATATTATCCTGCGCTGTTCGCTGAGCCGGTGTTCATATTCCTCTGCGGGGTAGATGTTCGGGTTGAAGTAGAGCACGGTGACATCAAAATATTTTGTCAGATATTCGAGCACATAACTGCTGCACGGTCCGCAGCAGCTGTGCAGCAGCAGGGACGGCACGCGCCCCTGCTTTTTTATTTCATCGATTTCGCGGTCGAGTTCGAGCTGATAGTTGATTTTGTTCATCTCAACGCCTCCGCAGTATATGATACCGCAAAGGGGCTGATAAATCAACCGCTCAGTCGAGGATGCGCCCGTCGGTCGATATCGTCACGACCTGCCACGGGATGAATTTGCCGCTGTTCTGCAATGCTGTTTTTGCGGCGTGTTCGAGCCCGCCGCAGCAGGGGACTTCCATTCTGACGACCGTCACGGACTGTATATTGTTGTTCGCGATTATCTCCGTCAGCTTCTCGGAATAGTCGACGCTGTCGAGCTTCGGGCAGCCGACAAGGGTTATGTGGTTTTTGATGAATTTTTCGTGGAACGCCGCATAGGCGTAGGCGGTGCAGTCGGCGGCGATGAGCAGCTTTGCGCCGTCAAAATACGGCGCGTTTACCGGCACGAGCTTTATCTGAACCGGCCACTGGCGCAGTCTGCTCTGCATTTCCGTCGGCTGTGACGGGGAAGCGGCGCTCTCGTCGCGGTTGATAGTCATTAGCCTCGACCCGGGGCAGCCCTGATGTCCGCCGCCTCTTTTCTTCATCATGTTTTCTTTGACCGCCTCCGCGTCGTAGGCAGCTGCCTCGCGCTCGACAAAGGTTATCGCGCCTGTGGGGCACGCGGGCAGGCAGTCGCCGAGCCCGTCGCAGTAGTCGTCGCGCATGAGCTTGGCTTTGCCGTTGACCATGGCTATCGCGCCCTCATGGCAGGCGGCGGCGCAAGCTCCGCAGCCGTTGCATTTTTCTTCGTCAATATGGATTATTCTGCGCTTCATAAAAATTCCTCCGAGCGTAAAATTTGTTTTTTCTTGACCTGACGCGTTTATTATAGTAGAATCAGGACAAAAATACTGTTGCAAAAACAACGGAGTGATAAAAATATGTCGGAAAATTTTGAAAAAATAAAAGCGGCGCCGCTCTTTTGGGATATAGACGAAGCCGAGCTGCCCGAACTGCTCGAAGCCCTCGATGCGCACAGCCGCAGATATCAAAAGGGCGAAATAATAATGCCCGAGGGCGAAAAGACGGACTCGCTCGGGCTCGTGATGAGCGGCAGCGTTCTGATAGTGCAGGACGATTTCTGGGGCAACCGCAATATCATGGCGCGGATAACTCAGGGCGGAATCTTCGCCGAGTCGTTTGCCTGCACGGGCGAAAAGCTGACCGTCGGCGCGGAGGCGGAGAGCGAATGCGAGATAATGCGGCTGAAAGTCGGACATGTGCTCGGCTCGTGCCCGAAGTCGTGCGCCGGGCACGCAAAGCTCGTCGGCAATCTGATATCCGAGCTTGCGCGCAAAAATCTGAATTTCAACTCGAAGCTCGGTCACATGGGCAAGCGCACGACGCGCGAAAAGCTGATGTCATATCTTTCAGCGCAGGCGATGAAGAGCGGAAAAAATGAATTTGACATTTCGTTCGACCGCCAGCAGCTTGCCGACTATCTGTGCGTTGACCGCAGTGCAATGTCCGCCCAGCTCTGCGCACTCAGGGATGACGGAATATTGAAGTTCAAGAAGAATCATTTTATACTCAACAGAATATGAAAAAACGACCGCCCGAATAAACGGACGGTCATTTCAATTATCGGTTAAGATTATTTCTTCTTTCCGGTGCCTTCGTATTCCTTTATCCATGCGACCATGTCGGTGAAGGACTGCTTTGCGCCCATGGGGGCGTAGCCGAGCTCTTCCTTCGCCTTCTCGCAGCTGAAGTTGCAGTTCGAGGTCAGCTTGCGGATGGAGTAGCGGGTGAAGAGCGGGGTCTTCTTCGCGGCGTTGTAATAGACCTCCATGAGAGGAGCAAACGCATTTGCAAGGCCGAGAGAAATCTTGAGGCTCGGAGCCTTGAAGCCGCAGATGTCTGCGAGCATATGTATCAGTTGGTCGACGGTGACGACCTCATCGGTGAGGATATAACCTTCGCCGGGTCTGCCCTTTTCGGCAGCGCCGATCATGCCCTTGGCAACATCGCGCACGTCAACGAAGTTATATGCGCCGAAGGAGAGCGATACGGGGAACTTGCCCTTGAGGAACATTCTGACCATCTCGCCGACGGAAGAGACCTTGAAGTCATAGGGGCCGCAGCAAGCGCCGGGATAGCAGACAACTGTCTCAAGCTTGTCGTCGTTATTCTCAAACACATAGTTTGTGGCGGTAGCCTTAGTCTTTGCATAGGTGCCGTCAAGAATCTCGGGATTGAAGTGAGAAATCTCACGCATAACCTGATTATCGGGGAGCGGGGGGTAAGCGTCAACGGAGGAAGCGTAGACAAGGCGTTTTACGCCGCACTTTTTGCACGCCTCAACGACGTTCTTTGTGCCGTCGACATTGACCTTCCAGGTCATGTCCTCGTTGCCCTTGTTTATCTCGATAACGCCTGCAAGGTGATAGACGACGTCCGCACCTTCAAAAGCCTTTTCAAGAGAAGCGGGATCGGTGACATCGCCGAATACGCGCTCGCAATTGATGCCGTCAAAAATCTTGCTGTCTTTTCTGATGAGTATTCTGAAGTTTTCGCCGCGTGCCTCGAGTTCTTTAACGAGTGCATAGCCGACGTGACCCGTAGCGCCCGTGACGACTGAAAGCTTGTCTCCCATGATTAATTAACACTCCTTTAATTTTTAAGCTTACGGAACTTATTATATATCAGAAAAGCTTTTTAATATTTACGGTAAAGAACTATTTAACAGTAAAAAGATAATTATTTATTTTTTTAGTCAAAGTGCCGAAGTGTTTCGCCAATAACATTGACTTTTTGTATGTTTGGAGCTATTATTTTATAGTGGTATTTTGCTCTGCACGGCGGCGTATAACTTGAACGGACGCCCGCGCAGAGAACGGACATATATATTTGAAAGGAAGGATACAAGTGGCAAAATACGTCCTTGCACTCGATCAGGGAACGACGAGCTCACGCGCCATCGTTTTCGACAAAAAGGGCAATATCGTAGCCAAGGCGCAGAAGGAGTTCGATCAGATCTATCCCGCCGCAGGCTGGGTCGAGCATGACCCGATGGAGATACTTTTCAGCCAGTTTCAGGCGGTGACTTCCGTCTTTGCTTCGGGCGGGATAAAGCCTGAGGATATAGCCGCTATCGGCATAACGAATCAGCGCGAGACCACCATTATGTGGGACAGGGAGACGGGCAAGCCCGTCTACAACGCCATTGTCTGGCAGTGCCGCCGCACAGCGGAGCTCTGCGAGCAGATAAAGGCGGACGGCATGGAGGAATACATAAAGGATAAGACCGGTCTTGTTATAGACGCGTATTTCTCCGGCACAAAGATAAAGTGGATCCTTGACAACGTTCCGGGCGCACGTGCGCTCGCCGAGGCGGATCAGCTGCTCTTCGGCACGGTCGAGACATGGCTCATATGGAATCTCACCGGCGGCAGAGTGCATATAACCGACTATTCCAACGCATCGAGAACGATGCTCTTCGATGTCGACAATCTCTGCTGGGACGAGAAGATGTGCGAATATCTCAACATCCCGATGTCCATTCTGCCCGAGGTCAAGCCTTCGAGCATGGTATACGGCAAGGTCGCCGGCGGCATAATCGGTCTTGAGGATCTCGAGGGTATCCCGATCGCGGGGGCTATAGGCGATCAGCCGGCGGCTCTGTTCGGTCAGGCATGCTTCGAGCCCGGTCAGGCGAAGAACACCTACGGTACCGGCTGCTTCCTGCTGATGAACACGGGCGAAAAGCGCGTTAAATCAAAGAACAACCTGCTTACGGGCGTCGCATGGGGTATCGGCGACAAGGTCGAATACGCCATTGAGGGCTCTGCATTCAACGCTGGCTCGGTCATAAAATGGCTTCGCGACGAGCTGCATATGATAGACAACGCAAAGCGCTGCGATGAGCTCGCCGAGAGCGTGCCCGACGCAAACGGCATATATTTTGTCCCCGCATTCACGGGACTCGGCGCGCCCTACTGGGATATGTACGCGCGCGGCTGCATAGTCGGACTCACGCGCGGAGTCAACCGCGCTCATATCGCGAGAAGCGTCCTCGAGGCTATCGCCTATCAGATGACCGACCTTCTTGAGGCGATGGAGGACGACTCCGGAATAACATTCACCGAGCTTCGCGTCGACGGCGGCGCGAGCGTCAGCGATATCCTGCTCCAGATCCAGTCGGATATGATACGCACGATAGTTGACAGACCCAAGACCGTCGAGACGACTGCTCTCGGAGCGGCATACCTTGCGGGTCTTGCCGTCGGCTACTGGAAGGACAGGGACGAGATCGCACAGAACCGCGAGATCGAGAAGATTTTCACTCCCCAGATGGAGAAGTCGCACCGCGACGAGCTCTACAAGGGCTGGAAGCGCGCAGTCGAGCGTTCGCGCGACTGGGCGAAGGACTGATATTATCTGGCCGCCGACCGGTTTTCTGATCGGCGGCCGTAAAAATAACCGGGTATTCTTGAACACGAAAGGAAAACGAAAATGGATTATCTGAGCGAATCACTCAAACTGCACTATGAACTGCGCGGCAAGCTGGAGATACAGCCGAGAGCCGGGGTCAGCAACAAGGACGAGCTGTCCCTTGCCTACACCCCCGGAGTCGCGGCGGCGTGCCTCGAAATAAAGGACGATGTCAGCAAGAGCTATGACCTGACCCGCCGCTGGAACACCGTTGCAGTCGTCACGGACGGCACCGCAGTGCTTGGTCTCGGGGATATAGGTCCCGAGGCTGGCATGCCCGTCATGGAGGGCAAATGCGTGCTCTTCAAGGCGTTCGGCGGAGTCGACGCGATACCGCTTTGCGTGCGTTCAAAGGACGTTGACGATATAGTCAACACCGTCGCTCTGCTCGCAGGTTCGTTCGGCGGAGTGAATCTCGAGGATATCGCGGCTCCGCGCTGCTTTGAAATCGAGCGCAAGCTCAAGGAGCGCACGGATATACCGATTTTCCACGACGATCAGCACGGCACTGCGGTCGTCTGCCTTGCGGCGGTTGTCAATGCATTAAAGATAGTCAAAAAGCAGCTCTCCGACTGCACCGTTGTTTTCAGCGGCTCGGGCGCGGCGGGCGTTGCGATAGCGAGACTCTTCGACTCTATGGGTGCAGGCGAGATTATCATGTGCGACCGCAAGGGCATAATCTGCGAGGGTGGGGATCTGACTCCCGCAAAGGCGGAAATTGCCGCATTCACAAACAAAAATCACCGCACCGGCACGCTTGCCGACGCGATGAAGGGCGCTGATATATTTGTCGGCGTCTCCGCTCCCGGAATCGTCACAGAGGAGATGGCGGCGTCGATGGCTGAAAATGCAATAATCATGGCTATGGCGAACCCCGTACCCGAGATAATGCCAGACCTCGCAAAGGCGGCAGGCGCGGCGGTAGTCGGCACGGGCAGAAGCGACTTCCCGAACCAGATAAACAACGTTCTCGCGTTCCCCGGAATTTTCCGCGGCGCGCTCGATGTCCGCGCGAGCGACATAAACGAAGAGATGAAGATAGCCGCCGCCAAGGCGATAGCTTCGCTCGTCAGCGACGATGAGCTGAACCCCGATTATATCCTGCCTGCGGCGTTCGATGAGCGCGTCGGCAAGGCAGTTGCCGATGCAGTTGCGCAGGCGGCGAGGGACAGCGGCGTTGCGAGAATATAACTAAAACTTCGTGGTGTAGCCGCCGTCGAGCTTTATCCCGCTTCTTTCGCAGCGGGATTCAACAAAGCTCTGCGTCCGGTCGATGACTGTTCTGAAGCTCATAGGCATTTTTGCGGGAGCGCGGCGCGGCGAGTGGCTGCCCTGAGTTATCAGCTCGCTTTCGATGCAGTCGAGAATATGCAGATAGGCGGGGTCGTTGAGAATATCTGCGTTGGGCACCCACTCGCTCGGGAGATTGCCCTTGGCGGTCTCCGCGATTATGATTCGGTACATCATGAGGCTGTATATCCTGTGCAGGGAGTCGACGGTTGAGTCATTACTCTCCTGCGGGAAAGTCAGGAATTTGCGCAGCTTTCCTGCGACGCGGAATATAGTTAATGTGTTGAGCTCCGAGTCGGAGGGCAGGTCGCCTTTGATACCGAATGCGCCTTCAAATCCGCGCTTCGATTCGCTCAGCCCCAGCAGGTAGTCCGTGGTGACATTGTAGTAATCCGCCGCGCGGCAGAGAAAATCGAGCCCGCATTCGCGTATGCCGTTTTCGTAGTGGGAGAGCAGCGCCTGCGAGACTCCGAGTCCTGCGGCGGCTTCCTTTTGGCTCAGCCCCTTTTCTTTTCTGAGTGAAGACAGGCGCGCGGTTATATTTGTTGCCATAACGATACCTCTTTTATACAGTCTGTATAATTATTATATCAGAAATTCAAGAATTTTCAATCATACAGTTCAACAAAATACCCAGCGTATTTTTGGAGGAAACATGAAAAGCTATATAGTCTATATCATAAGAAGCGGAGCGACAAAGGAGGAGACCGAGGGAAAATATATCGGTCACACCGACGTTGAGCTCAGCGAAGAGGGCAGAAAACAGCTCGAGAATATGCGCTCGGAGCTTGTCTATCCGCCCGTCGGCGCGGTCATATCGAGTCCGCTCAAGCGCTGCACCGACACCGCGGCGATACTCTATCCCGACAACAAGTGCATTACTATAGATTCGCTCATAGAGTGCAACTTCGGCGAGTTCGAGGGCAAGGATGCGGAGGAGCTCAAGGACTATCCGATGTTCCCGCGCTGGCTCGCCGGCGAGCAGGGCGTTGAGCCGCCGTTCGGCGAGAGCAACGAGGCGTTCGCAAAGCGCGTGTGCGAGGGATTCATAAAAATAATCGACGGTCTGATAAAGACCGAAACCGACCGCGCGGCGATAGTCACACACGGCGGCGTGATGATGGCACTGCTCACAAACTTCGGTTTGCCCCAGCTGCCGATGCACGAGTGGATAACTCCGAACGGCTGCGGCTACACTCTGCGCATAACCCCGTCGTTGTGGATGCGCGGGCACAAGCTGGAGGTCGTCTACGAGTTCCCGTATGAGAAGAACGACGAGGACGGCGAAGAAGAATAAAATTTGACGGGAGGCGGCAATATGCAGTACAGAACCATAAGAGCGGCGGCGAGCGCTGAGTTCGTTGAAAAGCGTTCGCGGTTCATCGGCTATATATCGCCCGTCACGACTCAGCAGGACGCGATAGCGTTTATTGATTCGATAAAGTCGAAGCACTGGGACGCGACGCACAATGTCCCGGCATATATAATCAGAAATGGCAACATCTGCCGCTTTTCGGATGACGGCGAGCCGCAGGGCACGGCGGGAATGCCGGCACTCAATGTCCTGCAAAAAGAAGAGCTGACCGACTGTGTTCTGGTTGTCACCCGATATTTTGGCGGAATACTTTTAGGCGGCGGGGGACTCGTCAGAGCCTATTCGCACGCGGCGAAAATCGCAGTTGACGCGGGGGGCATAGTGACCCGCGCGGAGTGCAGCATAGTGAAAATCCGCTGCGACTACACATTCTACGGGCGGCTCGCCTCGCTTATCCCGGAGCAGGGCGGCATAGTCGAGGACACGGCGTTCGAGGACGCGGTGACGGTGAAAATGAGAATACCGCAGGAGCTTGAGCCTGCGTTTGAGGCGCGGCTTGTTGACCTTAGCAACGGCACTTGCCGCGGAGAAATAACAGACACGGTTTTTGCGGATATAGACTGAGGAGGAGAAAAATGAAGATACTTTTTCAGGGCGATTCGATAACGGACGGCAACAGATACAAAGAGCCCGAACGCCGCCACGATCTCAACCATCAGATAGGGCACAGCTACGCATTTATTGTCAGCGGTATGCTCGGCGCGGAATATCCGGATGCCGGACTGAAATTTGTAAACCGAGGCATTTCCGGCGACACGACGCGCGGACTGCTCCGCCGCTGGCGCGAGGATGCGCTCGATATAGAGCCGGATGTTTTGAGCCTGCTCATCGGCACGAACGATTGCTTCCTTGAGGGCGAAAATCATGTTGAGCCAGAGAAATACGAAAAGAATCTCGAAAGCATACTCTCGCAGTCGTTTGAAACGAACGGGGAGCTGAAAGTGTTTCTCATGGAGCCGTTCTTCCTGCCGACAAAAGACAGATTCAAGGCGGAAGAGAATACTTGCCTCGAAGAGATAGGCAGATATTCGCAAATCTGCCGCCGCATTGCCGAAAAGGACGGCAGGATATTTTTTATCCCGCTTCAACATCTGTTCGACGAAGCAGCAGAGGGACGTGACTGCGCCTACTGGATTTGGGACGGCATCCACCCGACGGAGAGCGGGCACGCGCTGATAGCACGCGAGTGGATAAAAGCATTCAAGGCGATGTTTGAATAAGTTTTATCAGCCTCACTTGTGTAAATGGAGGTGGCTCGGCGAAGCCGAGACGGAGGGATCGTCATGCAGCCAAAACACAATAAACAGCTTGTTCCCTTGGCAAAACAGCTGCGAAAAGAGATGACAAAAGAAGAGCGGCATCTCTGGTATGATTTTCTGCGCGGCTATCCTATTCGTTTCTCAAGGCAAAAGGTGCTCGGAAAATATATAGCGGATTTTTACAGCGCTAAGGCTAAGCTTGTTATTGAGCTTGACGGTTCTCAGCACTATGAGAATGATAATATGCAAAAAGATACTGAGAGGACGGATTTTTTGAAAAAATACGGACTCACAGTGATTCGCATCCCCAATAATGAAATCAACGAAAACTTTCAGGGCGTTTGCGAATATATTGACTCTGCGGTAAAACAATCCCTCAGTCAGCCTGACGGCTGACAGCTCCCTTTACACAAGGGAGCCATAAAAGTGCGACGAATTATTTTAAATCGAAAAAGTTTGTCATTGCACAGCCCCAAGGCTCCACTGTGTAAGGGGAGCTGTCACGGCAAAGCCGTGACTGAGGGGTTGTATGAAAGTTCAAAATACTCGCAATTTTGAAAATTGCAACTTATTCAAAACAGTTCCTCCGGCACTTCGCGCCGCGTCTCTTTATACAAGAGAGACTTAAAAAACCAACAAAACAAAAAAATCCTCCGTATGAATCCATACGGAGGATAACTTTTTGCTTTGATTATTTCTCGGCGGCTGCGGCGGTTCTTCTTGCCTGGAGCGCGTCGGATATCTCCTGCTTCTTCTTGCCGACGATATCGTATTTGAATATCGGGATAGCGGAGAGCAGGGAGAGAATACCGGGGACAACGGCGTAGGCGAAGAACACGATGTCCTTTGTCTTTGTCGCGAATCCGGCGGCGGTGCCTGCGGCGATCTCGCGCACGGTGTCCGAATAGCCGGAGACCTGAACGAACACGAGGCCGAGTGCCGTGCCGAGCGCAAGGCAGATTTTGATAGTCAGCGTGAGCACCGAATACGCTGTGCCCTCCATGCGCTTGCCGGTCTCGTACTCATAGTAGTCAACGCAGTCGGCGGTCATTATCATGGGCATGAGGTTGACGGACGCAAACTGGAGACCCATGAGGAACAGTGAGAAGTAGAAGAGGACGGTGAGCACCATGTTGTCGGGGTTCGTGAACCAGAAGTGGGCTATCACGAATGAGAGCACGGATGCGATGAAGCCGTAGACCGAAAGCCCGATAAAGACCTTTTTCTCGTCGAGCTTCTTTATGAGGAACGGGCAGGCCGCCATGCTTATCATCGTGCCGATGGCGGTTGAGATGCCGAGGACTGCGACGAGGTTCTGTGAGCCGAGAAGAATGTTCGCCGCCTGAACCTGAATTCCCATTGCCATCTGGCGTCCGAAGCCGAGGAAATACGAGATTATGACGAGCATGAACGGCTTATTCGATTTGAGCGCGCCCATCATGTCCTTGAAAGATATCTTGTCGCCCGCGGTGTAGGGTACGCGCTCTTTGTTGAGGAGCGGGATGAGCCCGAACAGCACGCAGCCGAAAACGGCGGTGAGCACGGCAGTGAACAGATACTCGTTCGCTATCATGGGCAGGTCGGTTTCGCCGCTCTTGACGAGCACCTTGGAGCCGCCCGGGATTATAAGGCAGGCGATGGGCACTATCACGACGCAGGCGGAGAAGCCTATCTGCTTGAACGTGTTTGAGATGGAGACGACATTCGTGCGCTCCGTCGGGTCGGGAGTGAGGACGGATGCGATGCCCTGCGAGGGCACGTCGCCGAGGGTCATCGCGAAGCTCCAGAGGAGATAGGTCGCGAAGATCCATATGTAAGTTGCCGCTTTGTTCGTCTTGAACGGTACGTCGATGAACACAACCGCGGACATGACGAGCAGGGGCAGGATCGACTTTGCAATCATCGATTTGAACTTGCCGTTTTTGCTCTTTGAGCGGTCGATCATATTGCCGACGAACGGGTCGAAAACTGCGGAGAGAATCTTCGCCACGAGCACGAGAATACCGACGACTGCGATGTCCGCGCCGAGAATCGAAGCGTCAAACTCCGCCTGATATGAATTCAGGAGTCCGACTATCGCCTGGAAGCCGAAAAGACCGAGCGAATAGGCGGCGATTTCCTTGAAGTTCATATACTTTCCTTTTGATGAACTCATTGTTATTCCCCTTTCAGCAAGCCCCGAATCGTTCTTTGCCTCAGATTTAAGGCTTTACTGCACTAAATTGATTTTATTATAAACTGTGAATTTGCCCATGTCAATATGGATGCTGTAATTTTTGCCGACAGATTAGCTTTTCTGTTGCACGTCGGTGCGCCGTTCGGCTTGACACTTGTCTTTATTAAATGTATAATTTACCATGAGTTAATATAACAGCAGGAGGATAAAATCAATGATTTCAAAGAAACTTTTCGGCACTCTTTCCGACGGCAGAGAGGTCGATATATACGAGCTCAAGAACGCAAACGGCGTCAGTGCGTCAGTCATTACATACGGCGCAACTTGGCAGTCGCTTTTTGCGCCCGACAGAGACGGCAATTTCGAGGATGTTCTCATCGGCTTTGACGATCTCAAGGGTCATGTCGAGCGCTCGGACTATCAGGGTCAAATTGTCGGCAGATATGCTAATCGCATCTGCGGCGGACATTTTACCGTTAACGGCAAAGAAATTGATGTTGTAAAGAACGAGAACGGCAAGACATGCCTGCACGGCGGCGGCGAGTTTTCGCACGCTGTCTGGGCGGCAAAAGTCGAGGGCGAGAGCCTTGTTCTCGAATATAAGAGCGACGAGGGCTCGAACGGATTCCCCGGCGAGATGAGCGCAAAGGTGACTTATACTCTTGATGACAGCAACGAGCTTTCGATTGCATATGAAGCTGTCTGCACCGAGGACACGCCGATAAACATGACGAATCACGCGTATTTCAATCTCGGCTCGTATAAGCGACCGAACGTGCTCTCTCAGGAGCTTCGCCTGTCCGCGTTGCGCTACACTCCCATTGATGAGGACAGTATACCGACCGGCGAGATAAGAGATGTCACCGGCACGGCATTCGATTTCAGACAGATGAAAGCTATCGGCAGGGATATAGATCAGGACGACGATCAGCTCATTATCGGATGCAACGGCTACGACCATAATTTCTGCATCGATGAGGGCACGCAGGGCGCGTTTGCGACTGCATATGACCCGGAGAGCGGGCGCGTTATGGAAGTTACTACGGATATGCCCGGCGTTCAGCTCTACACCGGCAACTTTCTCGACAAAATACCCGGCAAGGGCGGCACGCTGATGAACAAATATGCCGGCTTCTGCCTTGAGACTCAGTTCTACCCCGATTCTCCGAACCAGCCGAACTTCCCGTCCTGCATTTTCAAAGCGGGCGAAAAGTTCAGAAGCCGTACAAGCTTCAAATTCTCGGTAAAATAAATTTTTCAGAGGCGTGTTTATGAATTCAACGGGTGCGCGGGCGCTGATAGATGTGCTGCTCGAACAGGGAGTCGATACGGTTTTCGGTTATCCCGGCAGTGCGGTGCTCGATATCTACGATGAACTTTACAAATGCGATAAAATTCGCCATATACTCACCTGCCACGAGCAGGCGGCGGCTCACGCGGCGGACGGATACGCCCGCGCGACGGGCAGAACGGGAGTCGTTATCGCGACCTCGGGACCCGGTGCCACCAATCTCGTGACGGGCATCGCCGCAGCATACATGGATTCGAGTCCCGTTGTTGCGATAACGGGGAACGTCAAGACCTCGCTGCTCGGCAGCGACTCGTTTCAGGAGGTCGATATCGCGGGCGTTACGATGCCAGTGACGAAATATTCGTTCATCGCGTCTGGCGAGCGCGGAGTGGCGCAGGATGTCCGCGAGGCGTTCTCGATAGCGCAGTCCGGCAGAAAAGGTCCGGTTTTGGTAGATATCCCGGCAGATATCGCGGCTCAGAGCGAGGAATATGAACGCGCGCCGAAGAGCGAGCCCGCCCCGGCAAAAGAACCGGAGAAGACAGAGCTCGAACGCGCGGCGCAGATGATAGAAAAAGCCAAAAGACCGCTTATCTATGTCGGCGGCGGGGCGATAAGCTCCGGCGCGTCGGACGCGCTGAAAACATTTGCTCAAAAACTGCATATCCCCGTCGCGTGTTCTATGATGGGGCTCGGCGCTTATCCGTGCTCGGCGGAGCTGTTCTTGGGGCTCGTCGGCATGCACGGAAACCCGGCGGCAAATATGGCGGCGTTAAACTGCGATTTACTCATTGCCGCGGGCGCGAGATTTTCAAACCGCGTTGCCGCGAGCAAAGAGAGCTTCGCCCCGAAGGCGAAGATAATACATATTGATATAGACGCGGCGGAGTTTGACAAAAATATAATTTCCGACGCCCACATTCTCGGCGATCTCGGAAAGACGCTCGAAAAGCTAAGTATTATGCTGCCGCCCGGTGAGAACTCCGAGTGGCTCGGCGAGATAGCCGAGTTCAAAAGGCGGATTCCGCGCCCGAAGCCCTATGCTCCGTACACGGTTCTGCACACTCTGAGCGAGCTGACGAAGGGCGAAGCGAATATAGTGACCGATGTCGGTCAGAATCAGATGTGGACGGCGCAGTACTATGACTTTGAACGCCCGCGTTCGCTGATAACCTCGGGCGGACTGGGCGCGATGGGCTTCGGCATGGGTGCGGCGATAGGCGCGGCACTCGGTAAGCCGGAGCGAAAGACCGTTCTGATAACAGGGGACGGCGGATTCCATATGAGCCTGAGCGAGCTTGCAACGCTCAGCAGATATAATATCCCCGTCGTTGTTATAGTTATGAACAACGGCGTGCTCGGCATGGTGCGCCAGTGGCAGAAGGTGTTCTATGACGGACGCTTTTCCGCGACTCAGCCGGGTCGCGGTACGGATATAGCCGCCGTCGCAAAGGCGTTCGGCGTCAAGGGCATGAGAATAAAGAATCCGTCGCAGGCGAAGCGCGTTTTCAAAAAGGCGCTCTCGATGGACAAGCCCGTAGTTATAGACTGCCGCATCGACCCAGACTGCGCGGTGCTCCCGATGATACCGCCCGGCGGCGATATCACGACGGCTATCTACAAATAAGGAGAAATTATTATGACTCAGAAGCTGACCGTTTCGGCGCTTGTACGAAACCGCTCGGGCGTTCTGCTCAGAGTGGCGGGACTTTTTGCGCGCCGCGGATATAATATACGAAGCCTCACGGTCTCCGAGACCGAGCATCCCGAGTTCTCGCGAATGACGGTTGTCTCCGAGGTCGAGCCGGAGCAGGTAAAACAGGTCGAGGCTCAGCTGTTGAAGCTCGAGGATGTCATAAAAGTGGCGCATCTCGAAGAGGGGAAGCTCGTTTCGAGCGAACTTCTGCTGATAAAAGTCCACTGCCTCAACAAAGACAGACCGCAGGTCCTAAAGACCGTCATAGCCTACGGCGCGAGGGTCAAGGACATCGGACACACGATGCTCACGGCGGAGCTGACGGGCGAGCCGGAGCGAATAGATGCGTTTATCGCGGACATGAGCGTCCACGGAATAGCCGAGCTTTCGCGCTCGGGCATAACCGCTCTTGAGAGCGGCGACACGGTCATAAACGACTGAAACGGGAGGGAGAGAGTTGAAAAAAATCGAACTGCTCGATTCGACCCTGCGCGATGGCGCTCAGGGTGAGGGCATATCCTTTTCCGTCAACGACAGGCTGGAGATAGTCCGTGTGCTGGACGATCTCGGCATACCGATAATCGAGGCGGGCAACCCGACATCAAATCCGCGCGAGCTTGAATTTTTCGAGCGGGCGAGCAGGCTGTGGCTCAAAAATTCCCGCCTGTGCGCATTTGGTTCAACGCGGAGAAAGGGCGAGAGAGTCGAAGAGGACGCGGCGTGTGCCGCTCTGCTCAAGGCGGGAACCCCGTGCGTGTCAATAGTCGGCAAGAGCAGAAAAATCCAGGTCGAGGGCGTTTTGCAGACGAGCCTCGAAGAAAATCTGTCTATGATAGAGGAGACCTGCCGCTTTTTCAAAAGCCACGGCAAATATGTCGTTTTCGATGCCGAGCATTTCTTTGACGGTATGTCGGACAATGACGGCTACGCGCTCGAAAGTCTGCGCGCGGCTCTGCGCGGCGGTGCGGACTGCCTTGCTCTGTGCGACACAAACGGCGGCTCGTTCCCCGATTATATTGAAAAAATCACCGGCGATGTTGTAAAAGCCTTTCCGGGTACAGATATAGGAATCCACACCCACAACGATTCGGATATGGCGTGCGCGGGCGCACTCATGGCGGTCAGAGCGGGCGCCAAGCAGGTGCAGGGCACGTTTATCGGCTTCGGCGAGCGGTGCGGAAATGCGAGCTTAACTTCAATAATCCCGAATTTGCAGATAAAATCCGACTATGAGTGCATCCCGCAGGAGAATCTCAAAAATCTGACATCTTCGGCGATAAAGATAGCGTCGATAGCCAATGTAACTTTGCACAGGGATGTGCCGTTCGTCGGGCGCAGCGCATTCGCCCATAAAGCTGGAATGCACGCCGACGGCGTTTTGAAATTCAGCGAATCGTTTGAGCATATCGACCCCGAATCCGTCGGCAACAGAAGACGCTTCCTGCTTTCTGAAGTGACCGGCAAGGCGGCGGTGCTCAAGAAGATACAGAAGCTCTATCCCGATTTCGACAAGGATTCGCCGCAGGTCGCGGAGCTGCTCGATATCCTGAAGCAAAAAGAATACGAGGGCTATCAGTATGAGGGCGCTGATTCGTCGTTCGAGCTGATAGTTCACCGCCTCGTCAGAAAATACAAGCCGTTCTTCAATCTCATCAGCTACAAGGTGCTCGACGAGCTGCCCTATGACAATGACCACAGCGCGACGGCAACGATAAAGCTCAGCGTCGACGGCAGAGTCAGGATAGCAGCGTCGGACGGCGACGGCCCCGTCAATGCGCTCGACCGCGCTCTGCGTGAAGCACTCGAGGTGTTCTACCCGTGCCTTAGAAAATTGAGGCTCATCGACTACAAGGTTCGCGTCATGGAGCCGAAAGACGCCACGGCGGCGAGCGTCCGCGTTCTTATAACTTCGTCCGACGGCGAGGATATCTGGACAACGGTCGGCGTGTCGCAGGACGTTATAAACGCGAGCTGGATAGCGCTCGTCGACTCCATCGAGCATAAGCTCGTGAGCATGGGCGAGAATCTGCACAGGTAAATATACGAAATTTTGTAACAAAATGTTATTTTGCCATTCACACAAACTTTTTTGAATGGTATATAATAATTACAATGGGTTCGTTTAAAACAAAGGAGAGGTACTTATGGCTAACGAAAAAATACTTGTCGTTGACGACGACGTTAATATCTGCGAACTGCTGCGCCTCTATCTTGAAAAAGAGGGCTACACAGTCAGCATAGTGAACGACGGCGAGAGCGCCGTGAAGAGCTTCGGCGAGATTCAGCCGGATCTGATGCTGCTTGATATCATGCTGCCCCGCCTCGACGGCTGGCAGGTCTGCCGCGAGATAAGAAAATTCTCGGACAAGCCGATAATCATGCTCACCGCAAAGGGCGAGACTTTTGATAAAGTTCTCGGCCTCGAGCTCGGCGCGGACGACTATGTCGTCAAGCCCTTCGACGCAAAGGAAGTTGTGGCGCGCGTCAAGGCAGTCCTCAGACGCAGCGCGGGCGCTCCGGCGGCGGATATAAAGCAGGTCGAATACGACAAGCTCAAGATAAACCTGACGAACTACGAGCTCTGGGTCGACGGCAAGCGCATCGACACTCCGCCCAAAGAGCTGGAGCTTATCTATCACCTTGCCAGCAACCCGAACAGGGTGTTCACCCGCGATCAGCTGCTCGACGAAGTCTGGGGCTTCGATTATTACGGCGATTCGAGAACGGTCGATGTCCATGTCAAGAGGCTCAGAGAGAAGCTCGAGGGCGTGTCCGATAAGTGGGAGCTCAAGACCGTCTGGAGCGTAGGCTACAAGTTTGAGACCAAGGATTGATGTGCATGAAAAAAGCACGCAAAAAGTTTGAAATAAAAGATGTAAAGAACGCAGGCTCGAGAACAAAAAGCTCGGGTCTGTTTCACCGTTACTTCTATGTGACGGTGCTGATACTGTTTATCGGCTTCACCATTCTCGGCTCGTCGTTGTTGATATTCATCGCGCGCTACCAGTCCGAAGAGAAGACGGCGCTTTTAAAGCAGAACGCGCAGACCGTCTCGCAGACTGCCGCGGCGCTTATTCAAAAAGGCTACTCGCTTGAAGAGAGCAACAAGAATTCTACTCTGCTCATGAGCGTTTCGACCGCCCAGCTCTCGCAGGCGATAGATGCGGACATTTATATATGTGACACCGACGGCAAGATAATCTGCTGTAAGGATATATGGCAGTCCAATCTCGTGATGTACATGGGCGAGTGCATAGTCCACAGCAAATATACAGTCCCCGAAACAGCTCTGTCGAAGCTCAGCAGCGGCGGATATACCGAAACGGGCACGCTCGGCGGAATGTACAAGAGCTCGCATTTTATAAGCGTTGAGCCGATAGTGGCATCCGGCAAGCTTTGCGGCGCGGTCATCGCTTCGCAGGATACGGATTCGCTGCACGAGCCTGTCCGGGCGATGCTCAAGATGTTCCTGTTCTCGGCAATTCTCGCGCTCGCGATAGCATTCGTTGCAACATATGTTATGACCTATCAGATGACAAAGCCCCTGCGCGAGATGTCGGCGGCGGCAAAGCAGTATGCAAAGGGCGATTTCAGCAACCGAATCTCGGTGCCCTATCATAAAGTGCTGGGCGGCGACGAGGACGAGGTCGCGGAGCTTGTGACGGCGTTCAACTCGATGGCGAACGCGCTTTCGGCTATCGAGACTTCGAGACGCAATTTCGTCGCGAATGTCTCGCACGAGTTAAAGACCCCGATGACCACTATCGGCGGATTCATAGACGGAATACTTGACGGCACGATAGATTCGTCGAAGAGCACATATTATCTCAGAATAGTCTCCGACGAGGTCAAGCGCCTTTCACGCCTTGTTACGGGTATGCTCAATATGTCGAAGATAGAGGCGGGTCAGTTAAAAATCCAGCCCAAGGAGTTCGACATTTCGGCAATGACCTTCAAAACGATGCTCGGCTTCGAGCGCGCGATAGATGAAAAGAAGATAGAGATACGCGGACTTGACAAGGTCGAGCCGCTCAACATCTGCGCCGACGAGGATATGATAAATCAGGTCGTATATAATCTTATCGACAACGCCGTGAAGTTCACGAACGAGGGCGGCTATATCGAAGTCGCGATAAAGTCGGACAGCGAAAAGATGATATTCTCCGTCAAGAACAGCGGCAAGGGAATCTCGCGCGAAGAGGCGGGCAAAGTCTTTGAGCGCTTCTATAAAACGGATAAATCGCGCAGCTACGATGTCAAGGGAGCGGGTCTCGGACTGTATATAGTCAAGACCATAATCGATATGCACGGCGGTCAGATAACCGTCAACAGCGAGCCGGGCGAGTACACGCAGTTCGTGTTCTGGCTTCCGCTGAGATGAATTTTTGCGGAAAAAAGTTGAATAAAAATCCAAAGGTTATTTACCCGACGTTCAAGAAATCGTAATATTGAAAGTCCATAATAGTGTCAAAAGATGAAGGATATCCCGAAGGCAATGGATGGAGGTAAACTCAGTTTATGTACAATGATGATTATGTGAACAACTTCGGCAGCTCCGGCGAGACGCCGCCCGAAGACAACTCGGCAGACACCGCACAGCAGTCTGCACCGCTTGAGCCGGATCAGGTTTATTCTGCTCCGCAGCAGCCCGAGCAGGGCAGCTATAACAGCCAGAATTCATATAATTCCGGCAGCTACACGCCGCCTCAGCCCGAGAAAAAGAAGAAAAAGATGAGCGCGAAGAAGAAAGGCGTTGCGGTTTTCGCCGCAATCCTCGCAGTTGTTATCGCGGTCTCCGCGACCGTCACCGTGCTCGCAAAGAGAAATAATAACAGCAGCTCCGGCGGCGGCACTTCTGTGACCGGCACTTCCGAGGGCGACGCTCAGCTGAACATTGCCGAGACCCCGAAGGCGACAACGACTTCAAAGGGCAACGGCGTGCTCACCTCGGCTCAGATATATGAAAAAGTTTCGCCGAGCAATGTCGGCATAGTCGTATACAGCCAGTCGTCAAGCTCGGCTTCCGGCGAAGGCTCCGGCATAGTCATGGGCGAGAATAAAGATCACACTTATACCTATATAATCACCTGCGCCCATGTTATCAGCGGCGAGGGCGTCAAAGCCGTCGTTCAGCTGCATGACGGCACTCAGTATGACGCCGAGATAGTCGGCTACGATTCGCGCACCGATATCGGCGTGCTGAAAATAAAGGCTACGGGCTTCACCGCCGCAGAGTTCGGCGATTCAACGAAGCTTTCGGTCGGCGAGACAGTCTATGCAATAGGCAACCCCGGCGGCACCGAGTTCTTCGGCTCGTTTACCAACGGCATGGTCTCCGCAATTTCGAGAACCGTCAGCAGCCAGATAGGCTACTCAATGGAGTGCATCCAGCATACGGCGGCTATCAGCCCCGGCAACTCCGGCGGCGCTCTGATAAACGAATACGGCCAGGTGGTCGGCATCAACTCGCTCAAAATCAGCGACAGCAGCTATGAGCTCATGGGCTTCTCTATCCCGATCTCATCCGCAAAAGAGATAATCGACGATCTTATCGCCTACGGCAGAGTGCCGAACCGCCCGAAGCTCGGCATCAGCTACTTCTCCAATACATCGAACCAGCAGTATAACATGATAGTGCAGATAAAGGGTCTGCCGGCGGGCTCGCTCATAATCGCGGACATCAACGAGGACAGCGACCTTGCAAACAGCAGCGCCCAGGTCGGCGATCTTATAACGGCGGTCAACGGCAAGGAGCTGAGTACTTCGGAAGTTCTGCTCGAAGCGATTGAAAACGCTAAGGTCGGCGACACGCTGACTCTGACCCTGTGCAGGATATCGAGCAACTACCAGACAAAGGAATTCAATGTCAAGGTAAAGCTCGTCGAGGATACCGGAAACACTGCTTCCTCTTCCTCTCAACAGCAGCAGGAGCAGACAACTCAGCAGGACAACAGATCATTCTACTACAACCCCTTTAATTGATACATCACCTTTCTAACGAAAACGCGGGTGCAGCGAAAACTGCGCCCGCGCTTTTTTTGTTGCAAGGATAGGAATGCTGTGATATAATTGTCTCAAATATTGCGGAGGATAATTAAATATGATCTATGTTCTGGCAGCTGCGCTGTTTGTGTTTTTGTGCGGCGCAAAGTTCGTCAAATCGGGTGAGTTCAATTCCGATTATATGTCAAAAGATACGACCGGCGCCATAAACGGAATCTTCGTGCTGCTCGTTTTCATGTGCCACATCAGCGGGTATATGAAGCTCGGCGGCTCGTCCGATACGATATGGCTCGACCTGAAAAGCTGGCTCGGCCAGCTCGTTGTTGTGACCTTCCTGTTCTATTCGGGCTACGGCATGATGTGCTCTATAATGAAAAAAGGCACGCCGTATGTCAAGGGTATTTTCAGGCGTAGGTTCCTGAGCCTTTTTGCGCATTTTGATATCGCGGTTCTCCTGTTCCTGCTGATGAACCTCGCACTCGGAATAAAGACGAAGACGAGAACGACTCTGCTCGCGTTCACTACATGGGAGAGCATAGGCAACTCGAACTGGTATATTACCGCGGTTCTTTGCCTCTATCTGATACTTATAGTGTCGTTCCTTATCTTCCGCAAGCACCATATTCCGGGGCTTATCGCGATGACCGTACTCACCTGCGGACTCGCTTTTGCGCTTATAAAAGTCGGAAAGCCCGCGTGGTATTACAACACGCTGATTCTCTTCCCGCTGGGTATGTGGTATGCGTATCTCAAGAAATATATAGACAAATTCGTGATGAAAAACAACTATATCTATATGCTCTGCATTACGGTCGCGGTTGCTGCCTTTGTTGTCGGACATAAATATCGCTCGGCGGGGCTCCCGGTATACTGGGCGTGGGCGAGCGCGTTCATGCTTATTGTTGTGCTCGTATCGATGAAGATAAAAATCGGCAATCCCGCACTTTCGATGCTCGGCAAGCATGTTTTCAGCGTCTATATTCTCCAGCGCATCCCGATGACGATATTCAAGAGACTCGGACTGGTCAACAACAATCTGAACTATTTCATTCTCTGCTTCGCCGCTACGCTGCTTATGGCGATAGTGTTCGACGCGCTGATGAAAAAGCTTGACGCAAAGGTTTTCACCCCGAAAGCGAAGACGTAAAATAAATACAGCAAAGCACCCGGCAGGGATTTCTCCCGACCGGGTGTTTTTTATGTGCTTAATTATTTTTTCTTGAGTCTCTTGTCGGTCTTTGTTGCAAGGTGGGTGCCGACGCTCTGGAAAATCTGAACGAGCGCTATGAGCAGGATAACGGCAAAGATCATGACGAGATATTTGTAGCGGTAGTAGCCGTAGTTTATGGCAATCTTACCGAGTCCGCCGCCGCCGATTATTCCGCTCATTGCGGAGTAGCCGAGGATGGTAGTTATCGCTATCGTGAAGTTCGAGAGCAGCGAGGGCACGCTCTCGGGAATCATAACTTTGACAATTATCTGCATGGGCGATGCACCCATGCTCTGCGCGGCTTCGATTATGTTCGGGTTGACCTCACGCAGGCTGCTTTCAACAAGGCGCGCCACAAACGGGAACGACGCGATGACGAGCGGGACTATAGAAGCGACAGTGCCGACCGCCGTGCCGACAATAAGGCGGGTCAGCGGGAAAACGAGGATCATCAAGATCAAGAACGGCACCGAGCGCAGAAGGTTTATAATAACATTGAGAACCTTCATCAGAGCCTTCGGCAGGGGGAGTACGCCGCCCTTTTCGCCCGCGACGAGCAGCACACCGAGCGGCAGGCCGATGATTATCGCAAAGAGCGTGGAGAGCAGGGTGACATATATCGTCTCCCAGATAGCCAGCGGGAAATCATTTTTTAATATATCGAGGGCTTCTGTCAGCGCCTCGGAAGTGAATGCATTGTCAAACATCTTTTAAACCTCCTCAACAAGAATATCCGGCATACTCTGCAGATATTTCGACGCGCGTTCAAGCTCGCTGTCCCCTCCGGGGATGCCGAGGAGCATATTGCCGTAGACCTTGTCGCCGATGCAGCGCGTGGAGGCCGCCAGGATGTTCGCTGCGATTCCCTCGTCTATAGCCATCTTGGTTATCAGCGGGGTGTTGGTCGCGAACGCGCCGTTGAAGACGACTCTTATCCTGTGCTCGTCCGAAGCGGGAGCAAAAATCTCATCCGAAGCGTCGGGGAACACGAGGCGTTTTGCCGCCGCCGACTGCGGATGGGCAAAGACTGTGCTGACTTCGCCCTGTTCAACGACCGTGCCGTTGTCAAGAATGGCGACTCGGTTGCAGGTCTCTTCGACAACGCTCATCTGGTGGGTTATTATAATAACCGTTATGCCGAGCTTTTTGTTTATGTCTCTTATGAGGTTGAGGATCGAATGTGTGGTGTTCGGGTCGAGCGCGCTTGTCGCCTCGTCGCAGAGCAGAACTTTCGGATTTGTAGCGAGCGCACGGGCTATAGCTATCCTCTGCTGCTGACCGCCGGAGAGCTGAGCGGGGTAAGCCTTCGCTTTGTCGGGCAGACCGACTATCTCAAGCAGTTCGAGCGCGCGTTTCTTCGCGTCCTCTTTCTTCATGCCCTCAAGCTCGAGCGGAAAGCAGATGTTTTTCAGGCAGTTGCGCTGCATGAGCAGGTTGAAGCCCTGGAATATCATGGTTATGTTGCGGCGGGCGTCCCTGAGCTGCTTGCTCGAAAGCGAACCCATATCGACCCCGTCTATGAGTATCTGGCCCTCAGTCGGGCGTTCGAGCATATTTATGCACCGCACGAGCGTGCTCTTGCCCGCGCCGCTCATGCCGATGATGCCGTAAATATCGCCGTCGTTTATCGTCAGAGAAACATTCTTGAGCGCGTCGAGCGAGCTGTCGGCGGTCTTGAAAGTTTTTGACAGATTTTTAATCTCGATCATTTTATGCCTCCGAACTTCTGGATAAAAAGATAATGCCGGCAAGCAGCCCGATTAAGAGCAACTTAGCCCGGCATTATATTTTATAACATTTACTTCACTGCGTCAAGAGTGGTCTGCTTGCCGCCGTAGAGAGCCATGGGCTCGACGTGGACATAGCAAACGGTGACGATGTTCGTGTTGTTCTGCTTGTTGAAATCGTCGAGGTAAGGCTCGTGCTGGAAGTAGTTTGCGTCGATCTCGCCGGACTCAACAACATTGTTGGGCTGGACATAATCTTCGAACTCTTTGATGTCAAGGGTGACGCCCTTAGCGGCAAGGATCTCCTTGGCAACGGCGAGGATCTCGGCGTGCGGTGTGGGGGATGCAGCGACGGTTATGGTCTGACCCTTGAGTGCGTCGTAGTTGACGGAGGGATCGTAGCCGTCACCGGGGTTTGAAACAACGCTGATAACTGCGCCGTTATACTTGGAAGCGATGAAATCGGCGACCTTCTTGCTCTGGAGAGCGGCGGAAAGAGCCTTTATCTTGTCGGAATTCTCGTTGCCCTTCTTGGCGGCGAGGATGTTTGAATATGCGCTCGAGGAGCCCTCAATGGCGAGATTGTCCTTTACGGGGTTAAGACCCGCGGAGATAGCGTAGTTCGAGTTGATAACAGCGTAATCAACATCCTTGAGAACATTGGGGAGCTGAGCGGCTTCAACCTCTTTGAAGGTAATGTTCTTGGGGTTGTCCTCAATGTCTCTTACGGTTGCGGTGATGCCGGCGCCGTCCTTGAGCTTGATGATGCCCTGCTCCTGAAGAAGAAGGAGCGCACGTGCCTCATTGGTAGCGTCGTTGGGAACGGCAATGGTGATGCCCTTGCTGCCCGAAGAGCAGGCGGCGAAGCCGAAGATGCAGCCCAGCGCGAGGACCGCTGCGAGAATGATAGATATTGTCTTTTTCATGTTGGTTGTCTCCTTTGTATTTTAATTTATAAGGTATTGGGTTGAAACGGACTTTTTAATCATGCGCCTTGCGGCACATTCGCCAATGCCTTATATCAAAGGGCGAGAATAATTTCAGATACTGCACTTTTCTTCCTCCTCAATGCAAATAAAAAACGGGAAACTCCTCACGAAGCTCCCCGAATCTCTGCATATATCAGATTTATTCGTTTGACGGAAGCTCGTTAGAAAAAGGCATGCACATGCACATGCGCATGGAGAACATGCACATTTCCATCATCATAATGTTGCTGTCAAACTTTTTCATGATGCTTCCTCCCTGTTCAGTATCTATGAGCGTATTATAGTCTCTTATACCTACGCTGTCAATAGGCTTTTACAAAAAATTCCCGATTTGTCCCGATGCACAAAAAAGCAGGCGAAAATGCGCCTGCTTTTGAACCGGTTGACTTAAAATTTGCTGTTATATATCGCGGCTGCGCCTGAAATTGCGCTCCGCCTTGCGGCGCGCCGCGGTCTTTCTCTCCTCGGCGAGCTTCTTTTCGTGTATCTTTTTGCGCACAGACGGGCGGTTCGGATTCTTCGTACCGGTTATCTTTTTCTTTTTATCTTTCGGCTCGTGCAGCTCCGGATTCTCCTTGAAGAATATCAGACTGCCGCCGACGACCTGAACGACCTCGGACTGCGTCTTTGCCGCAATCTCTTCGGCAATTTCGCGCGGGGGCTTGGGTGCTGTCTCGAGCAGTACCTTGAGCTTGAGCAGTTCGCGGGAGCGGAATGCGTCGAGCGTCTGGGCTATCAGTGCGTCATTGACGCCGCCCTTGCCGACCTGAAAAAGCGGCTCGAGCGAATTTGCCTGCGCGCGAAGCGCGGCTCTCTCTTTGCTTGTCATATAATTTCCTCCAGTTTTTTTGCAAGGAGTCTTAACGCCTTGCCTCTGTGGCTGATGCTGTCTTTTTCTTCTGCGGTTAGCTGCGCCATCGTTTTGCCGGGGAACTCGTCGGGCAAAAACAGCGGATCGTAGCCGAAGCCGCCCTCGCCTGCGGGCTCAAAGGCAATCTTGCCCTCGCACTCGCCGCGCACGGTCATGTGCCTGCCGTCCGGGAAACAGCAGCAGACGGTCGAAACGAATCGCGCGGTGCGCTTGTCCATAGGAATATCGGACAGATTCTTGAGCAGAAGCTCGTTGTTCTTCTCGTCGTTTCCGTGCTCGCCCGCGTATCTTGCGGAATACACTCCCGGCGCGCCGTCGAGCGCGTCAACGGCAAGTCCCGAGTCGTCGGCGATGCAGGGCATACCGCTCTCTTTGCAGCCGCTGTCGGCTTTTAAGAATGCGTTCTCTTCAAAGGTGACGCCCGTCTCTTCAACATCGGTCAGCTCGACTCCCGCCTCTTCCGCGAGCAGAACGCGCACGCCGATGGGTTTCAATATACGCTCAAGCTCGGCGCGTTTTTTCATGTTATGTGTAGCTATGAGAAAATCCATTATTCGTCCTCTTTTTTCTCTTCCTCGTCTTCAATCGGCTCTGCGTCAAACAGACCCTCGGCGAATGCGCGGGCGTTGAATGGGCGGAGGTCGTCCACCTTTTCGCCGACGCCGATGAACTTGACGGGTACGCCGAGCTCATTTTTGATGTTTAATACAACGCCGCCCTTTGCGGTGCCGTCAAGCTTCGTTAAAATGATGCCGGTGATCTCTGCAACATTCTTGAATTCTTTTGCCTGATTGACTGCGTTCTGTCCTGTAGTCGCGTCAAGCACGAGCAGGCTCTCACGGTCGCTGTAAGGCAGCTCGCGGTCGATGACGCGGTATATCTTCGCCAGCTCCTCCATTAGGTTCTTCTTGTTGTGGAGTCTGCCGGCGGTGTCGCAGATGATTATGTCGGCGTTTCTTGCCTTGCCCGCCTGAATTGTGTCGTATATAACAGCCGCCGGGTCTGCGCCCTCGCGGTGCTTGACTATCTCGACTCCCGCGCGGTCAGCCCACTCTTCAAGCTGCTCGATTGCAGCGGCTCTGAAAGTGTCCGCCGCGGCGAGGATAACTTTTTTGCCCTCGTTTTTGTACATTGCGGCGAGCTTGCCTATGGAAGTGGTCTTGCCCACGCCGTTGACGCCGATGACGAGAATGACGGAGGGGAGAGTGATAAGGCTCATTTCCTCGCCGCCCTCAAGCATCTCGGCGACTATCTCTTTTATCTCGTTCTTGACGGCTTCAGGCTTGCGCAGATGCTTTTTCATAACGCGCTCGCGCAGCTTCTCGACTATCTCCGATGCGGTCATGCAGCCGACATCGCCCATGACGAGTATCTCTTCGAGCTCGTCATAAAATTCGTCGTCAATTTCAGTCTTGCCGTGGAGCATCGAGTCGATAGCCCCAGACATATTCTCGCGGGTCTTTTTGAGTCCCTTGTTTATTCTTGAAAAAATGCCCATTTTTATCCTCCGTGCGGTCTTATTTCAGACCGTTTTTTATTCTTTCAACTGCTTCGAGCGTGCGCTTTGGCCCTGCGAACGCGGTCAGGCGAAAATATCCCTCGCCCATCATGCCGAAGCCCGAGCCCGGCGTGCCGACCACCTGAACGGTGTTCAGAAGCCTGTCGAACATCTGCCATGAGGTCAGCCCGTTCGGCACTTCAAACCAGATATACGGCGAATTTCTGCCGCCGAAACAGCGGATATTAATACTTTCGAGTCCGTCCGTTATCTTCTTTGCGTTGCCGAGATAGCAGTTTATATTTTCTTTTATCTGCCGCATGCCCTCGTCGGAATAGACGGCTTCGGCGGCGCGCTGGGTTATATATGACACGCCGTTGAACCGCGTCGCCTGCCTGCGCGCCCACAGCGCGTTGAGGCTGACTCCGCCGCGTGAGAGCTCGCGCGGTATAATTGTGTATGCGCAGCGAACGCCGGTAAAGCCTGCAGTCTTTGAAAAACTCCTGAACTCAATGGCGCATTTCTTTGCGCCGTCAAGCTCGAAAATGCTGTGCGGAATGTCGCTCTCTGTGATAAACGCCTCATATGCGGCGTCAAAGAGAATGACGCTTCCGTGCTCATTAGCCCAGTCGACCCACTGTCGGAGCTGCTCTTTATTCATCGCCGTTCCCGTGGGATTGTTGGGGGAGCAGAGATATATTATATCGACATTTTGCTCCGGCAGGGGAGGAATAAATCCGTTCTCTGCGGTGCAGTCGAGATAAGCAATATTTGAAAATCTGCCGTTTTCGAGCGGCTTGCCGCCCCTGCCCACCATGATGTTCGTGTCTATATAGACCGGGTAGACGGGGTCGCAGACGGCGACTTTGCACTCGGGCGAAAAGATATCGCCGATGCTGCCGGTGTCGCTCTTTGCGCCGTCGCTTATAAAAATCTCATCTCTTTCGAGCGTTATTCCGCGCGCGGCGAAATCATATTTCAATATCTTGTCGATAAGAAAATCATATCCCTGCTCGGGCGGGTAGCCCCTGAATGTGGCGGCGTCCGCCATTTCGTTTACCGCCGAGTGCATGGCCTTTATGCACGCCTCGGGCAGGGGACGCGAGACATCGCCGATGCCGAGGTCGATTATATCCGCCTCGGGGTGAGCGATTTTATAATCTTTAATTTTTCGGCTCATCGTCGAAAAAAGATAGTTGCTGCGGAGAAGCGAAAAGTTTTCGTTTATTTTCATCTTGCGCCTCCGCCGTAGGCAATTTCGCCTGTAAAGACGGTCTGTGCCGAACCGGTCAGGTACACATTTCCATCGGCGCTCCATTTTACCGAGAGCTCGCCGCCGCGAAGCGAGATTTTGATATCTGTATTGCGCTTGCAGTAGCCGTTCAATATGCAGGCGACCGCCGCCGCGCACGCGCCCGTGCCGCAGGAGAGAGTTTCGCCCGCGCCGCGCTCCCAAACGCGCATTTTGATGCGTGAAGCCGAAATCGGCTGAACGAATTCCGTATTTATCCTGTCCGGAAACGCCGGGTGATTTTCAAATTCGGCGCCGATTTTTTGAATATTTATAGAATCAATATTTTCAGAGAAAACCACGCAATGCGGGTTGCCCATCGAAAGGCAGGTGACGGAATAAACTTTTTTGCCGACTTCGAGCGGCCGGGAAATCACGGTGTCCGATTCAATAAGCGCGGGAATATCTCTGCTTTTCAGCACTGGTGACCCCATGTTTACCTGCGCCGAGGTGACCTTTCCGTCCGTCTTATATATATTAATGTATTTTATTCCGCAGAGAGTCTCCAAAGATATCATATCTTTGTCGGTCATTTTACTGTCGCAGACATATTTTGCGACGCAGCGCGCGGCGTTGCCGCACATCTTCGCCCGTGACCCGTCGGAATTGTAGATATCCATTTTGAAATCCGCCCTGTCGGACGGCAAAATCAGCACAAGCCCGTCTGAGCCGATACCGAAATGGCGGTCGCTCAAAAATTTCGCCGCGGCGGGAGGGTCGTCTATCGATTCATCAAAACAGTCGACATATATGTAGTCGTTGCCCGTGCCCTGCATTTTGGCGAATTTCATTCACAAGACCCTTTTCATTTATATATTAGCGAGCTCGCTGAGCAGATGCCGCGCGGTGGCGGTTATAGAACTGCTCTCGTTCATGCTCCTTCTTCTAATATATGCGTATGCGTCCTCTTCAGACACACCGTTTACTTTCATATATAAATGTTTTGCCTTGTCGATTATCTCCTGATCCGCTGTGTTGCGCTGACCGCCCGAGCGTATGCGCGACTCGGACGAGGAGCGGAGCAGCTTTTCTATTGCGCTGCGAAATTCAGGACGTGAGAGCGGTAGGGTCATGCACTGCACGTTGCTCATGCCGAACAGCGGGGACTGGGCGGAGGATATAAGCAATATCATATCGGCGCCCGGCGGGAGCAGACGAAGCATGGCGGCGGGCGCCATGTCGGTCAGGCGGTGGCAGATTATTATAGCCGAGGGGAGACGCTGAGCGAAATCGAGGGTCTGCGAAGCAGAGCGGCACTCGATGACGCCCATTATTCCCATTTCCGCAACGAAGCCGCGCAGCTGCGCGCGCACCTTGTCGGATGACGATGCTATAATAATATCGCGCACCATTTATCCCTCCCTCGCGGTGCGTCAGTCTGTTAGAAAAATCAGCTCTCCTGCACGTTCTTTATGATATCGTTGATAGTCGTTCTGAGCGCCGAGTCGGTGTCGCTCTCTTTCTTTATCTCGTCAAGGGCGTAGAGCACCGTTGAATAGTGCCTGCCGCCGAACTCCGCGCCGATAGCCTTGGCGGAAAGTCCTGTGACCTCGCGCACGATGTACATCGATATCTGGCGGTATTTTGAAGTCTGTGCGTCCTTCTTCTTCGAGCGCAGATCCTCGGGATTTGCGCCGTAGGTGCGCGCGACTTCGGTTATTATCTTGTCCACAACGACGGGAATAGGCTTGTTGTCGCTGAGAATATCCCTTATCGCCTGCTGAGCGGTGGCGGTGTTGACATGCGCGCCCTGTATCTGGACATAAGCCTGCATCTTCTTGACCGCGCTCTCAAGCTGGCGGATGTTGTTCTTGAGCTTCTGCGCTATGTATTCAACGACATCGTCGCTGATATCGAAGTTAAGCGCGTCCGCCTTGCGCTTGACTATGAGCATACGGGTCTCGAGATCCGGCGGCTGAACGTCCGCGAGCAGCCCCCACTCAAAGCGGGTGCGCATTCTGTCCTCAAGCTGAGGCATATCTTTCGGCGGGCGGTCGGATGACAGAACGATCTGCTTGCCGTCCTGCGTCAGGGCGTTGAAAGTATGGAAAAACTCCTCCTGCGTGCGCTCTTTGCTCGCGATGAACTGAACGTCGTCCATCAGAAGAACGTCGACCTTGCGGTATTTGTTCTGGAATTCCGTTGTTGTGCGGTGGTTGAGCGCTTCGATAAACTCGTTGGTGAATTCCTCGCCGTCGGTGAGGACTATCTTCATCGACGGGTCGTTTCTTTTTATCTCGTGGCATATGGCGTTGAGCAGGTGCGTCTTGCCGAGTCCCGAGTTGCCGTAGATGAACAGCGGGTTATACGCCTTGCCGGGGTTCGCCGCGACCGCCTGCGCCGCCGCATGGGCGAATTTGTTTGACGCGCCGACAACGAATGTGTCGAATGTGTTTTCAAAATAGTTTGAGGCGCGCGTGCTGCCGTCTATCTCCGATGAGCCCGCCGCAGAGCCCGAGGAGCCAGACTGCGAATATCCCTCGCCCGGCGCTATGAACTCGACATCGACATCGAGACCGAGCGCGTTCAAAAATGCGCTGTGAAGCGTGCCGCCGAACTTCTGCGCGAGGATGCGGCGCTTGAATTCCGCCGTTGTCATGAGCACGGCGCGGCTGCCGTCAAAGCTTATCGGCTCAAGCTCGCTGAACCAGACGTTGTAGATAGATTCGGAGTTTGTCTGCCTGAGATAGTCGGAGACTACCTGCCACAGCTCGTTGAATGAATCCATTAGTGAACTTCCCCCATCATAATGCTTTATAATAGGATAGAGTATATCATAAAACCCCCCTTTTTTCAACAAGCAGTTTGCACAAGGACGCAAAAAAATGATTGACATTGATGTGAAGTATGATATATAATAGTAGCTTGCAAGGGTAGGCGAAAGCGTTATACCCATATCTGCACATAAGATCACGGCGGTACGAATGCCACCAAAGCGCCCGCCGGTGACTAATATCCTGTGAAACGGAGGTTACCGCAAATGAAAAGAACTTACCAGCCCAAGAAGCTGCACCGTAAGAGGGAGCACGGCTTCCGCAAGAGAATGTCCGACAGAAACGGACGCAAGGTTCTTTCCCGCCGCAGAGCGAAGGGAAGAAAGCAGCTCACCTATTGATTTACCTTTTTAACGGTCTTTTAACAGGTCGAGCGGATTATTGCCACGGATGGATTGATTGCTTTGGCAGAATATCAGACGCTCAAGCTTAACAGCGATTTTCGCAGGACTTACGGGCGCGGCAAATCAGCCGCTGACCCGGTGCTTGTCACATATGCGCTCAGGAACCGTTACGGTGTCATGCGCATCGGGATAACCACCGGCAAAAAGCTCGGAAATGCGGTGGAGCGCAACCGGTGCCGCCGGATAATTCGCGCGGCTTTCCGGCAGCTCGAAGGCGAGTGCTGCGGGGGATGGGACATTGTATTTGTCGCCCGTCATAAGACGGTCTCCCGCAAGAGCACCGACATCGAGCGGTCAATGCGCAAACAGCTGGGAGCCTTGGGTGTTATCGGTATATCTGCAGGAGTGAAAGTTGTGAAGTGAAAATGAAGGACATACTGATAAAACTTATTCAGTTTTACAGAAAGCATATCTCACCGCAGCTGCCCGATATGTGCAGGTACTATCCGACCTGCTCTCAGTATGCGATAGAGGCTCTTGAAATACACGGAGCGTTCAAAGGCTCTCTGCTGACTGTTGCCAGACTTCTTCGCTGCAATATCCTATTCCCCGGCGGTTATGATCCCGTCCCTCCCAAGAGGGACAAAAAATCCAACCGGAGGACTCACAAATAATGGACGCCATTTACACGACATTGGGTATCCCGTTCGGATATGTTCTCAGGTTCATATTCGAAGCCGTTGACAATTACGGTCTTGCACTCATCCTCTTCACCCTCTTCGCAAGACTTCTTATGATTCCCACTTCTATCTACCAGACTAAGGGTACCGTCAAGACGCAGCGCCTTCAGCCCAAGATCCGCAGAATAAACGCCAAATACAAGGGCGATCAGAAAAAGATTCAGGAAGAGACTCAGGCTCTCTACCAGCGCGAAGGACACAATCCCATGAATATGGGCTGCCTGCCGCTCGCCATCCAGTTCATCATCATCTTCGGTCTTATCGGCGTTATCTATCACCCCCTCAAGTGGGCGCTCGCGATCGATGATACAACAATTAATTCGCTGACAGAAATAGCAAAAGGACTCGCTGAATATAACGCAAAGACAGGTAAGCAGACTATCGAGCTTTTTGTTATCAACCATATCAATGAGATAAGACCTATCGCGCTCTCAAAGGGCATCAGCTCGGGAGTTATCGACAGCATCGCGAACTTCAACTTCACCTTCCTCGGCATACCGCTGGGCGAGATTCCGTCGATAAAAGAACCCGGAATCCTCTGGGTCATCCCCATTCTCTCGGGCCTTACTTCTCTCGCAACGAGCCTCTTCTCGATGCTCCAGCAGCGCAAGAACAACCCTGAAATGGCGAAGAACCCGACCATGGGCTGCATGACTTTCGGTATGCCCCTGTTCTCGCTCTATTTCACCTTCCAGTTCCCCGCCGGTATCGGTATCTACTGGATTGCGTCGAACGTTTTCGCGCTCATTCAGACAGTTATCCTTTCGTTCACCCACAGCCCGAAGAAGATGATTGCAAAGGCTATGGTCGATGAGACTGTCGAGCGCCGTTCAAGGGAAGAGAATCTCAAGCGCGCACTTGCGCAGAAAAAAGAAGAAAAATAAATTTTCCAGGTGGTGGAAACAGAGATGTTAAAAGAAGCTATCGGAACCGGCGCAACAGTCGATCTTGCAAAAGCTGACGCTATCGCGCAGCTCGGCATATCCGCCGATTCGGATTTTGAAATTGAAGTTCTCGAGATGCCGACGAAGAAGATGTTCGGTCTGCTCGGAACAACTCCCGCAAAGGTCAAGGTGAGCTACGATGCTCCGTCCGAAGCCGGCGCGAAGGAATATCTTGAAAAAATTCTTGCAAGCCTCGGCATCGAGGGCGCAGAGATAAAGATCGAAGAGACTGACGAAGAAGTCAGCATCGCGGTCGAATATGACGGCGACTACGGCGCGGCTATCGGCCGCAGGGGAGAGACACTCGACGCTATCCAGTATCTCGTCCGCCTTGTCGTCAACAGGGGCGCGGACAAGTCGAGAAGAGTCTCGCTCAACATCGGCAACTACCGCGAGAAGCGCGAGGCAACCCTGCGCGCACTCGCTCAGAAGAGCGCAGCAAAGGTCAGAAAGTACGGCAGAAATGTTGTGCTTGATCCCATGAATCCCTATGAGAGACGCATCATTCACACAGCTCTTCAGGATGTTGAGGGCGTGACCTCCCACTCTGTAGGCTCCGAGAATGACCGCAAGGTCGTTATTACTCTCGAAGAGGGCGTGAAGCCCCTCAACGGCGGCTCCAGACCGCCCCGCGGAAACGGACGCGGCGGATATCAGAACCGCGACAGAGGCGGCAGAGGCAGAAATGACCGCCCGCGCAGCGACCGTCCCGCAGCTCCCTCTCGTCCGCCCAGATCCGATGCGGCTTCCGCTTCGAGATACGGCAGGATCGAGCCCATCGCTAAGCAGAACAACGAAGACTGATAAAAAACAAAAGCACGGTGTGTCAAAAGATGCACCGTGCTTTTTTGCTTTGGCAGCTCTCAAAATGCGGGCAAAACTACGAGCGGATAAGATATGCGATTTTGTTGTAATACAATTGTGTAAGGAAAGCTTGCTCGGTGTAAGCCGAGACCGATGGTTAATTTGTTAAGCGATAATCAAAATATAAGACAGTAATGGCGGATATTATCCGCTCGCAAAACTATCGCAATTTTATTGATTCGCGTCTTGTAGGGTGCGGCGACTCGACGCACCGCTGCCGCGACAGTGGCACGAAATTCTTGCAAAAGTTTATTTTACAGACTGTAGGGGTGAACTTTGTTTGCCTGCTTTTAAAATCTATAATAGTGGCAAGTCTCCAAAACCGGTAGGTAAGCTTCGGTGTATCCTGCAAAGATTGAAAATGAACTTGAAAAAACACCCCGCAGACTTGAGCCTGCGGGGTGCTTACCTATCTTGATTTTATTCCTTGCCGAACATCGCTTTGACATTCGAGCCTTTGCAGATGAATATCTCTCTGAATATTATCATGCTCACGAAAGCTATCGTGCCGCCCATGAGGACGTCGCTGAAGAAGTGTGCGCCGACGATTATGCGGCTGACTGCGACCATGCCGGTGTAGGTGATGGCGGCGATCCAGCTGACAGCTCTCTTGCCCTTGCTCTTGACGTTGAAAACATCGAGGAGCATAAGCAGGCAGTAGACCGTGCCGGCGGAGCAGGTGTGTCCGCTCGGGAATGATTTAAGAGCGTCGGTCGTGCCGAAGAGTGCTCTCATCTCGTCCTTGGTGAGGTGCTGACCGTTGGCGACATACCAGCGGGTGAAGTTGTCAAATCCGCCGATCGACTGGCCGCCCTCGCAGTTCATTGCGCGATAACGCATGCGGCCGACGGGCTCTTTGACTGCGGCGATAATGCCGTTGGAAACAGCTGCAACGCAGAGCACCGCGACTGCGAACATAACGAGCTTACCGACCGATTCCTCGGAGTAGTTCCTTATGGCGAAGGTCGCAAAGAAAGTCATAAGACCCGCGAAGAACAGCGATATGCCCTTGAGGAATGCCGCCTTGCGGAACAGCTCGGCCTCGGGACCTATATGCTGGAGCGCATATTTTACGGCGTCGTCGAACATGACGAAGTATGCTGCCGTTCCCGCGACGAGAAGAAGTATCGCAAGAATTTCTTTCCACGGATGCTTTTTCATCTTGCGCATGACCTGCCAGAAGAGAATCTGGAAGCTGAACGCGAGCATGAGATAGACGGGCGACGAGCCGACGGCCTCGAGCACAACGCCGTATACGGTCTCGTTTGTGTAGTAGGTGTGGGCGGCGAGCGCCTTTGCCGTGAGGATGTTGCTGACCTGGAGGTCAGTGAACGTTGCGGTCACGAGCAGAGCGCCGAACACTGCGATGAAAAGCAGCAGGGCGACCCACGATTTTGTTCGCTTTGTCAATGTCAACTCTCCTTTATGTAATGGGTTTCATTTGCAGTTTAATTATAGCAAATTGCATATTTTTGTCAATCTTTATTTGCTGTCCTTGTTGCACTTTATATCATATAATGTAGCGGGCGGGCGTTTTATGCGCAGACAGGAAAAAACTTGCCGCGCGCAGTATCGCCGCAATCCGCTCAAATATATTGCAAGTCCGGTGATTATGTTGTATAATATAGAATATATAAGTATAATTGGGAATCGTGCGGTTTGGAGTGATTTTTCTTATGACGGCGTATCTTGACAACAGCGCCACGACCCCCGTGTGCAGTGAAGCTGTTGAAGCGATGAAAACCGCTGTAACAGAGCTTTGGGGCAACCCATCGTCCCTGCATCAAAAGGGGATAGAGGCGGACGAAATGCTCGAAAACGCGCGCTCGAATGTGGCGCGCAGGCTCTTCTGCCGGGATGACGAGGTGTATTTCACCTCCGGCGGAACTGAGAGCAACAATCTTGCCGTTCAGGGCGCGGCTCATGCCATGCGCCGGCGCGGCAGACGGATAGTGACGACGAGCGTCGAGCATCCGAGTATAGATGAGACGGTCAAGCATCTCGAAAACGAGGGCTTTGAAGTCATACGCCTCGGCGTTGACAAAAACGGACGTATCAGCGAGCGCGAGCTTTTTGAAGCCGTGACTCCCGATACGATACTCGTGAGCATCATGGCGGTCAACAACGAGACGGGCACTATTCAGCCCGTCGAAGCGGCGAGAACTGCGGTAACGCGCGCGAAGTCGCCCGCACTTGTTCATTGCGACGCGGTGCAGGCTTTCGGCAAACTGCCGCTCAAGCCCGCGGCGATGGGCGTTGACCTGATGACGGTCAGCTCCCACAAGATACACGGACCCAAGGGCGTGGGGGCACTCTATGTCAAAAAGGGCGTGCGCCTGTCGCCGATAGTTTTCGGCGGCTCGCAGGAGGAAAAACTGCGCCCCGGCACTCAGCCCATGCCTGCAATAGCGGGCTTCGGCGCGGCGGCTGCGGCTCTGCCGAATCTTGCGGCTGAGCTCAAAGAAGTTACTGAGCTTCGCGACTATATGCGGGACAGACTTCTGGCTCTCGGCGGAGTTGTTATAAACTCGCCGGAGGACGCGCTGCCGTATGTGACCAATATTTCGGTGCTCGGCATAAACTCCGAGCCGATGCTCAACTTCCTCTCTTCACGCGGCGTCTATGTCTCGAGCGGCTCGGCGTGCTCAAAGGGACATCAGAGCTCGGTGCTCAAAAATATGGGGCTGAGCGACGAAGTCAGAAAGAGCCCGCTCAGAGTCAGCTTCTCGCGTTTTACCACAAAAGAAGAGATAGACATGCTCATCGACGGCATTGCCGAGGGGCAGAAAACAATAAGAAAAAATAAGTAAAATAAATAAAAAAGGAATCACAACATGAAGGAAGTTATTCTCATCAAAAACGGTGAGCTTGCACTCAAGGGACTCAACAGGCGCACTTTTGAAGATATGCTCATGGCGAATATCCGTCGCAGACTCGCGTCGCTCGGCAAATTCACCTGCACCCCCGCGCAGTCGACGATAATAGTCGAAGGACCCGAGGATGCCGATCTCGACGAAGCGACCGAAAGACTTCTCAAGGTCTTCGGCATAGCCGGACTCTCTCGCGCCGCCGCAGTCGAAAAGGATATGGACATTATTCTCAACACCTGCGTTGAATATACGGCTCCCCTGCTCAACGCCGCATCGACTTTCAAGGTCGAGGCAAAGCGCGCGGACAAGAAGTTTCCGCTCAATTCTCCCGCGATATGCAGAGAGGTCGGCGGAAAGATACTCTCGAAATTCCACCATCTGAAAGTCGATGTTCATAACCCCGATGTTATAATAAACGTCGAGGTGCGCGACAAGTGCGCGTTTATTCACGGCAACCAGCTCAAAGGCGCGGGCGGTATGCCCTCGGGCTCTGCGGGAAAGGCGGCTCTGCTCGTCTCCGGCGGAATAGACAGCCCCGTTGCAGGCTGGATGATGGCAAAGCGCGGCGTGGAGCTGATAGCTATCCACTTCGCTTCTCCGCCTTATACGAGCCAGCGCGCCGAGCAGAAAGTCCACTCGCTTTTGCGTCAGGTCGCAAAATACAGCGGACGCATTATGCTCTTCGTTGTCCCGTTTACTGAGATTCAGGAGCTTATAAAAGATAACTGCCCCGAAGAGGTGTTCACGCTTATCATGCGCCGCATGATGATGCGCATCTCGCAGGAGATTGCGGTAAAAGAGGACTGCCAGGCGCTGATAACAGGCGAGAGCGTCGGTCAGGTCGCGAGCCAGACCATGCCCGCAATAGCCTGCACAGACGCTGTGACCTCGATGCCCGTATTCCGTCCGCTTATCGGCATGGACAAGGACGAAGTTATTGCGATATCTAGAAAGATTGAGACATTTGATATATCCATCCAGCCCTATGAGGACTGCTGCACGGTGTTCACTCCGAAGCATCCGCGCACCCATCCGACAATAGCCGGAGTCGAAAAGGCGGAGCGCGGCACCGAATGGGACGAGCCCATAAAGCGTGCGGTCGAGGGCACAAAAGTTACGGTTATAAAAGCTTTTTCAAAAGGTGAGTAACAATGGCAGTGTGTGAAATTCTCTGTGTCGGAACCGAGCTTCTGCTCGGCGATATCCTCAATACCAACGAGCAGTTTCTCTCAAAAGAGCTTGCGGCGATGGGCATATCCGTCATGCACCGCAGCTCCGTCGGGGACAATCCCGAGCGCCTCGCGCAGGAGCTGAAAACGGCTCTCGGTCGCAGTGATATTGTTATTACTTCCGGCGGACTCGGCCCCACGGACGACGATCTGACAAAAGAGGTCTGCTGTGAGGTCATGGGTTTCGAACTCAGGGAGGACGAAGACACGGCGGAGCGCATACGCTCATATTTCAAATCAAAGGGCGGCAATATGCCCGAGAACAACCTCAAGCAGGCGATGCTGCCCGTCGGCGGCACTGTGTTTGAGAATAACCACGGCACGGCACCCGGCGCGGCGCTCGAAAAGAACGGCAAGTGCGTTATTATCCTGCCCGGCCCTCCCGGCGAGCTCGTCCCGATGTTCAATGAGAGCGTGCGCGGATTTTTGAAAAAATATTCCGACGGCGCGATAGTCTCACACACGGTCAATATAATCGGCATGGGCGAGAGCTCGGTCGCCGAAGAGATAGAGGATATGTTCGACGCAGAGAATCCGACCGTCGCACCGTATGCAAAAAGCGGCGAGGTGCGGCTGAGGATAACCGCGAAGGCGGAAACCGCCGACGAGGCGGACAGAATGTGCGCGCCTGTAGTTGATGAGATATGCAGCAGGCTCGGCGATGTCGTATACGGCACCGATATGAACAGCATCGAAGAACGCGTTGTCGCTCTGCTCAAAGAAAAGGGCAAAAAGATAGCGACTGCCGAATCCTGCACGGCGGGATATATCCCCAAAAGGCTGACTGATATCCCCGGCGCGTCCGAGGTTTTCGAGTGCGGAATAGTCAGCTATTCGAATGATATAAAAACAAAGCTCCTCGGCGTTTCGCTAAAGACGCTTGACACTTACGGCGCTGTCAGCGAACAGACGGCGCGCGAGATGGCGCTCGGCGCAAAGCGCGTGAGCGGCGCGGATATAGCGATATCCACAACCGGTCTTGCAGGACCGGGAGGCGACGGTATTCTGCCCGGCGGACTGAGCTTTGCGGCGGTCACGGACGGCGAGCGTACAGTCGTCGAAAAGATAGTCACCGGCCATGAAAATGACCGTGAATATAACAGATATGTCACGGCGTCGCGGGCGCTTAACCTTGCACGCCTGATGCTGGAAGAGAAAATGAAGTAAACCTGTATCGGAGGAAAGAGTATGTCTGACAAAAACAGAAAAGACGGCGAGTTTTCGCTGCCCGATATGAGGGAGATGTTTGAGCACTACACATCGGTTGAGGACGACGAACCTGCGGCACAGCGCAGCGAAATGGAAGATCTCGCGCGCAGGTACCTTGACAGCGACGACGATGAAACCGGGGTGGAGTCACGGCAGGAAAGCGGCGCCGTGACCGAAGAAAAGGAGCCGGTATCTGAGCCGGAGTCCGAGCTCGAGCCCATAATCGAGTCCGAGCCGGAGAAACCCGCAGAGCCGAAAAAGGACAATTTATATAAGTTTATCCCGCCCGACGATTTGAGCGGTGAGGATATTCCGAAAGTGACCGAACCGGAATACCCGACCGAGCAGGCGCTCGACGATTTCGATATGCCGACAGATTCGACCTTTGCCGTCAACCTCAGCGAGCGCGACCGCGGCTCACTGCGCGAATATGAGCGCGAGGTCAGCGAGAACGAGAAGAATAACGGAAACGAAAAGGGCTTCAAAAAATTTATAAAGGGCATCATCCCGATGAAGGGCGACGCTGTCTCCGAGATAGTCCGCAAGATAGTCTTTATGGCGGCTATAATCACGGTGTTCGTCAGCGCGGGAATGCTGATAAACACATATCTTGTTCAGCCCAACATCGTTGACAACGACATAAAAGATATCAAGCCCAGCGAGGAGCTGACCTGGGACGAGATAAAGGAGAAATACCCGAATGTCAAGTTTCCCGAGGGTATGCAGCTAAAATACGCCGAGGCGTATGCGCAGAACACCGACCTCGTCGGCTGGCTGAAGATAGACAAGCTCAAGATGGACTTCCCGATTCTCCAGACCGACAACGATTCGTATTATCTCAAACGCAGCTTCACCCACAGATACACGGATCTCGGAAACCCGTTCCTGGCTCATGCGAACTCAATCGAGCCGCTTGACCGCAACAGCATAATCTACGGTCACAGCACCCGCAGCTCGGACAAGATATTCAGCAAGCTCTTCGATTACCGCACCACGCGCGGATTCATAAACAATCCGATAATCGAGTTCAACACCATCTATCACGACTACAAGTGGAAGGTCTACGCGGTGTTTATCACAAATGCGACCACCGCCGAGGACAACGGATATTTCTTCAACTATGTCTGGACGAATATAAGCGAGGCGAGCTTCGAGCAGTATATAGCCGAGCTTGATTCGAGAAAGCTCTACACAACGGGCGTCGATATCAAGCCGACCGACAAGATTCTCACTCTTTCGACCTGCCTGTATGAGTTCGACAACGCACGCCTTGTCGTTGTGGCACGAATGGTGCGCGACGGCGAGAGTGAAGAAGTTGATACTTCGCTCGTCAAGACCAACCCCAACCCGAGATATCCTCAGGCCTGGTATGATAAAGACAAGAAACAGAACCCCTACAAAAACGCAAACAGATGGTATCCCAACTAATGAGGTGATATTTTGAAAAATAAGATCTCGCTCCTGGCTTTTGTCAATCAGCCTCTCCCGCGCAGGGCGATAGCGGAATATGAGTCCGTCTTTGCCGCAGCCTACGGGGAGTGCCGCTTTGAGCAGTTCACGGACAGCCGCGAGCTGTTTTCTGCCCTTGCCGGAGCGTTCGGAGATTCGGAGACTGTGGTTCTCGCGGCTTCCGAGCGGCATTATATCGAGATAAAGAAGCTGCTTTTCGACGCGCTCAGAACAAAAACCGCGTCCTCCGACAGAATAGCCGAAGTGCTTGAAAAGGCGGATGAGGATCAGTGTCTGATGCCTGCCGATGCACAGATACTTGTGACCGACGACGGCAAATACAGCGGCTTTATGGAGAAAAGCGGCAGCCAGACGCTGGTTTTTCTGCCCCTTTCCGACGGCAGATGCGCCAAGGTTGCCGAAGAACTGAAATTGGTGTTCCTGCCCGTTGAAAAAGCTGCCGAAAGCGCAAACACTACCGAACCGGATGCGAACGGCGCCGGCGAGCCGAGTGCTGAAGAAAAGTGCGATCCGGAAGAGGTCGTTGCGCTCTTGAAAGAGCGCGGACTTTCCGTCGCGGTTGCTTCAAGCAAAAACAGCCCGTTCGTGTTCTCTGTCCTGCCCTATGACGATGAATCGGATTTCGGCGATGCTATATTCGCCCGGTCGGTCGATATCGAGCGGCAGGAGGACGAGAGTCACGGCGAATATATAGCCGCCATGGCGGGACGCGCCAGAGCGAAGAGCGGCGCATCAATCGGTGCGGCGATATCGAATGTGTTCCGCAACGACGATGAGGACAGCAAGCATTTCATGCTCATCTGCATAGCGGACGAGAATAAAGCGCGCGTGTTCAAGGTCTTCAGCCGCAAGGGCGAGACCACGCAGGAGTTTATCTACGCCTGCGTCCACAGGCTCTATTCCGCGCTCGCCGACTATGCGCGCAACGGCTTTGTCATGCACGATGTCAGCGACGATGCGTCAATAATAATCACGGACGGCGAACATCCGACCCATCACAAATCGGCTCCGGTGCGCTCGGGCAAAAAGACCGCGCTCATTGTGGCGGCTATTATCCTGCTCGCGGCGCTTATCGGAACTGCGATTACATTTTTGGTCAAGGGCTACGGTTCGCAGGTCAGCGCGGTGCTCATTAACGCACGCGAGTCCGACACAAGCGAGAGCAATACGGTTGAGAACAGCGCGTCGGGCGGCAACACATCGTGGGGGAATACCTCAGAGAGCGATACGGACGGGATAATTGATGATATAGACGATATGATTATTGCCGACGTAGAGCGTCCGAATGGCGACACTGCCGACTCCGGAAAAACAACTGGGGAGCAGACAAATGGCACTGCGCCCGGCTCGATAGCCGAGGGCTCAACCGTCCTGACGACGGTTATCTCGACAAAGCCCACGACTCGCCCGAACACGACTGGAAAACCGACCACTAAGCCCACCCAGAAACCGACCGAGACTACGACAAGGCACAGCTCTTCAAAGACGGGTACTTTTGTTTTCACCGTCTACGGTTACGGCCACGGAGTCGGCATGAGCCAGAACGGCGCGTCCGAATATGCGCGTCGCGGCTGGACATACAAGCAGATTTTGCTTCATTATTATAACAACCCCGGCATCAGCCTCGTTAAAGATTCAAATTTACCGAGCAAGGTTACATATAACGGCAAGAGCTATTCGCTCGCCGAATATCTCGGCAAGACTGCATATGCCGAGGTCGGTCCGTCCGCGCCGCTTGAGTCGATAAAGTCGCAGATGGTCGCGATTTACACCTACGCAAAGCGCCAGAATTTTAAGATGACTACCTCGAACCACGCGTTCCGCGAGAGCTACGCCGGTACAAGCTCATCTATCGAAAACGCGATAAAAGCGACGCTTGGCGAATATCTTGCATATTACGGCTCGCCTGCGTTCACTCCGTATTTTTCAACGGCGGCGGGGAAGACGGCTTCGAGCGCGAATGTCTGGGGCGGCAGTCAAAGCAGCTATCCTTATCTCGCGGGCGGCAGGACAAGCCCCGAGGGCAATGTCAAACGCACGCTGACCATTTCGAGCGAGGAGCTTCGCAAGAAGGTCGAAGCGTATAATGCAAAGGTTGATTCATCAAAGCGCATAACGCTCCAGAGCGACCCTGCGCAGTGGATAAAAATACTCGAGCATGACAGCGCACGCGGCAGCAGCTGCGGCTATATTTCAAGCATGAGAATAGGCAATCAGACAATGCGCGGCAACGCATTCAGGCTCAACATAATGGGCGCGGCGACGCTCCGCTCGCATTGCTTCACCTTCACTTATACGCCGGACTGATATAAAAGCAAGAGGGCTGCCCGATGCGGCAGCCCTCTTTAAATAGAGGATGAAATTATGAATAAGCAGGAAGTGTATGATTTCCTGACAAGCAGGGGAATAGAATACGAAGTGACCGAGCACGGCGCGGTGTTCAATATGGAAGAGATGTCGCATGTTAAGCTGCCGCACCAGGAGGCGGACGCGAAGAACTTATTTGTCAGAGACGACAAGAAGCGCAATTATTATCTCATAACTGTCAGGGGCGACAAGCGCGTTGACCTGAAAAAATTCAGGGAGGAGCACGGCACACGCCCGCTGAGCTTTGCATCGGAAAATGATCTGATGAACCTGCTCGGCTTGATACCCGGCGCAGTGACGCCGCTCGGTATACTCAACGACAGCGAGAAAAAAGTGAAATTCTTCCTCGACGAAGAACTTGTCAATGACGGGCTCATCGGAGTCCACCCGAACGACAACACCGCAACGGTGTGGCTGAAAACAACCGATCTTATAGATATAATAACGGAACACGGAAACGAGGTTGAAGCAGTCAGAATATGACTGCAAAAATAAAAATCAAGCCGGGAGAGTAGTAAAGAACTTTCCCGGCTTGATTGTCGGTTACGGTGGAAAAATCATTTGCAATAACAGCGGTTTCAACTCATGCAATTGTAAACTTTAGTGAAATCGCTCGCACTGCTCGCGGTGAAATAATTTACTTCGTAAATTGTGAAATTTGATGCTGCACATCAAGTGAAAAAATTTTGTTCCTTCATATGCCGCAGGCATATTTCACTCGTTCCGAAGAACGAATTTCATTGAAAAAAGCACTTGCAACAGCAAGTGCTTTTTTCATGGTGGAGATGGCGGTAATCGAAACCGCGTCCGAAAAGGGCTCCCCACAGCTTTCTACGGGCGTAGCCTGTCTTTTAAGATTCCCTCGCCGGAGCGCCGTCAGGCAGGCTCACCGGTTCGGTAGTTCCGTTGTTCATGACGGGTTACGTAGCGCTCACCCGTGCACGTTCACTGCTAATCGACGCCTTGTACCGGGCCGCAGTACTCCCGGCAAAGACGGCTGCTATTTAAGCAGCTTGTAAAACTGTTTTGTTGTCGTTTATTATTTAAACGTATGGGTTTTATAGCGGTCCCACACCGCTGCCCGCTTACCGAAGTTCAACCTCCCCGTCGAAATCCTTTCATCCCCATATATCAAACGGCTTTTGCCGATTGAATCAGAAGTTTTTCATGCTGCGCTCGATATTGCGCGCGGCGTCTTTCTTCGCCGCCGTCTCACGCTTGTCATAGAGCTTTTTGCCCTTACACAGCCCAACCTCAACCTTGGCGCGCCCCTTGACAAAATATACGCTCAATGGGATGAGGGTCAAGCCCTCCTGCTTCGTCTGACCGAGCAGGCGCATTATCTCGCGCTTGTGCATCAGCAGGCGGCGCACCCTCAGAGGGTCGCGGTTGAAGATGTTGCCGTGCTCGTAGGGGCTGATGTGCATTCCGTTGACGAACAATTCGCCGTCGACTATCGAGCACCATGAGTCCTTGAGATTGAGCTTGCCCTGGCGGATGGATTTGACCTCCGTGCCGCAAAGCTCGATTCCCGCTTCGTATCTGTCGAGCACGAAATAGTCGTGAAAAGCCTTTTTGTTTTGGGCAACGATTTTCTTTTGTTCTGCGCCCATGGCTCTCACTTCCTTTCCGCACGGGCAGTTTTCGGGAGAATATTATAACGCCCGGCAGAAATTTTGTCAAGGCAATCGACTCTCTTCGACTTATATCCTGCTCTTGAGCCTCACTGCGTCAACGAGCAGGGAGTATTTTTTATTTCTCAACAGCGAAAATTTAAGATTCTCCGGCTTTGAAGAATATTTGTCCGCTCTGCGATCGGTGCACAGCTTATAGATGCCGAGAGATTCGCTCTTTTTTATCAGCTCAATGGTCTCTTTTTTAGATAGAGAGACGGCGTTGGGATAGAGAAAATTGCGGTAGATCATCCTCGCGAGAGAGCATATGAGCGCTTCGCACTCGCCGTCGAGGCAGCCGTCAGCCGAGATCATTTGGCGAATCTCCTCTGTAGCGCGGGAGGACATGACGAGATTCTCAAACGAATATGTCCGCGTCAGAGAGGAAGCCGAGGTGCGGTAGTTATAAAGTGCCTCGGGCAGGTAACAAAAAGTGTTGAGCCGGCTCAGCATATGCGCCGAGACGAGCCTGTCCTCGCCGCGACTGTAGCCTTTGTAGTGAGCCGCGTCTATATCATAGTCGAATTTATCGCGCCTTATGCACTTGCAGCAAAGTGAGTTGAACTTCGAGCGCAGCAGCAGCTCCCAGAGTTCTTTTTTGCTGTCCTTATTAAAAGTGCGCTCGCCGTCGAATGTCTTTTCATGCATGATATTTTCGCCGTTTATTTTATTATAGTCAAAGAATATCATGTCCGGTGCGCACTGCTCGATTTTTTCGCTCAATCTCGAAAACAGCTCGGGCGAGACGGTGTCGTCCGAATCAAAGACGATGAAATAGTCCCCGCGCGCATTCTCAAACGCAGTCTTTCGCGCGAGCAATACACCCTGATTCTCCGTGTGAATGACACGCACACGGCTGTCTTTTTCTGCGTATTCGTCGCAGATGCAGCCGCTTGAGTCCGTCGAGCCGTCGTCAACTATGAGCAGTTCGAAATTTTTGTAGCTCTGATTGAGAACGGAATCCAGACATTCGCGAAGATATTTTTCCGTGTTGTATACGCACACCGCGGCGGTAAAAAATACAGACATATTTATCCTCCGTCAGATGTCCGCGCAGCAGCATTTCGAGCGGCGCTTCTGCTTGCTGTGCTCGTCGCGCAGGGTGCTGTCTATGGCTATTCTGCGGATGATATCCTTGACGGTTATGTCAAGCTCGCTGTTTTCTGAGTAGTCTGCCGCGAAGGCGAAGTCAACGCGGTTGTGATAGAGCAGGTCACTCACGCCCTCGAGCTGGCGCGGTTCGTTGTTGTGGACGGCTATAGAATATCCGCCGTATGCCTTGACCATCTTCATGCACGGGACATCGGAGAGCCCGTCGCCGATATAGAGCATATTGGAAAACGGAACGCGGCGCTTGTTATCGGGTGTAGAACGGTTGAGATCTTTGTCGTTAGATACATCGAGCACGCCTTTGTTTATGCGATAGACAAACTGGGTCTTTGCAGTATAGTTGACAGCGGTTTTCGGCCAGACTGCCTCGCCGTTCTCGCCGTAAAGGAACTCGCAGGCGAAAATTTCTTTGAAGCATTTGCCTATTTCGGACCCCTCAATTATCTCTTTGAGCCCCGAAGAGAGGACATAGTGCTCGACGGTCACGCCGTTCTCGCTGCCGAAGCGGTTGAGGCGGTCGAACCAGCCGGGCAGACCTTTATACAGTTCTATCGCGCGTCCGCACTCCATGACGCTCTTGCGCGTCAGCGGAATCCCGCACTCCTGCGATTTTTTTATCATGATGTACATATATGACAGGATTTTGTCCATATGCTCTTCCTCGGCGTAGCTGTTGGCGAGCCCCCAGAAATCCGCGGGCTCCATGCCGACGCTCGGAATGAACTGATATTCCTGCATATCCTTTGTGCAAAGTGTGCGGTCGAAGTCATAGAGTATCGCCGCAACAGGTCTTTTTCCAGCCAATTAAGACACCTCCGCAGTTATACATATATATTGGGATTGTATTATACTATGAGTGTATCAAATTTTCGCGGAAAATGCAACATATATGTATCGCGGCGATAATATGCACATTATTTTGTGGTAATCTTTGTGCAATTTTTCAAGATGTTTTTGGTGACAAGAGCGCTTTCGTGGTATATAATAGATTTTGCCGGGACGGAAAGACCGATTTTCTCCGTCTCGATTTTTACGGCTTGAAAAGGGGTATCGGTATGCGCGTCAGAGGTCTGCAAAAACTTACATTGCTCGATTTTCCCGGCAAGATGGGATGCACTGTGTTCCTCGGCGGATGCAACTTCCGCTGCCCGTTCTGCCAGAATTCGGAGCTGATTCTTCCCGGCGGGGACGAATATGAGATTCCGGAGGAAGAATTTTTTGCGTTTCTCAAAAAGCGTCAGGGTATGCTCGACGGCGTGTGCATAACAGGCGGCGAGCCGCTTGTCAATAAAAACGTCGATGACTTCGCAAGGCGCATAAAAGACATGGGCTATTTGGTCAAGCTCGACACCAACGGAACTTTCCCGGACAAGATGCAGTCGCTTATAGACGCTGGGCTCGTTGACTATGTGGCGATGGATATCAAAAATTCGCCAGAAAAATATGCCGAGACGGTCGGACTCGAAAAATTCGACATGGAGCCGATATATGAGAGCGTGCACCTGCTCATGGGCGGAAAGACCGATTTTGAGTTCCGCACGACCGTTGTGCGCGAGCTGCACAGCGCGGAGGACTTTGAGAAAATAGGCGAGTGGCTCAAGGGCGACGAGAAATATTTTCTCCAGAACTTCACCGATTCCGAGTTCGTTTTGCAGAAGGGTCTCGGCTCGCACAGTCGCGAAACACTGCGCTCTTTCGCGGATATAGTCCGCAAAAATGTCCCGAATGTCGAGATAAGGGGAATATAACGGACACTGGAACTCGGAACATCTTGGGGTAGAAAAATAAATTCTACACAATATCTTGTATTTTGCTGTTGACATTTGCCATGGTTGCATCTATAATTGTAGGCAGACAGCGCAAATGAAGCGTAATATAATTTTGACATATATTTGGAAAAGAAAATGGAGGCATGATGATGTACAAGGTTATCAAAAGAGATGGCGCAGTCGCCGATTTTGATATAGCGAAGATATCTTCGGCTATATCAAAGGCTTTCGACGCGCTCAACAAGGAAACTCATCCGACGGTCATCGACCTGCTCGCACTCAAGGTCACTTCGGACTTCGAGGGCAAGATCAAGGACGGACTTATCGCCGTTGAGGACATTCAGGACAGCGTCGAGTCGGTGCTCAGCCAGGCGGGCTACGCCGATGTCGCAAAGGCGTATATCCTCTACAGAAAGCAGCGCGAAAAAGTCAGAAACATGAAGTCGACCATCCTCGACTACAAGGAGCTGGTTGACAGCTACGTCAAGGTTTCCGACTGGCGCGTTAAAGAGAATTCGACCGTCACATATTCCGTCGGCGGACTGATTCTCAGCAACTCCGGCGCGATCACCGCGAACTACTGGCTCTCCGAGGTCTATGACGAAGAGATAGCAAACGCCCACAGAAACGGCGATATCCACCTCCATGACCTCTCCATGCTCACCGGTTACTGCGCGGGCTGGTCTTTAAAGCAGCTCATTCAGGAAGGTCTCGGCGGCGTTCCCGGAAAGATAACCTCTTCTCCCGCAAGCCACCTTGCGACCCTCTGCAATCAGATGGTCAACTTCCTCGGCATCATGCAGAACGAGTGGGCGGGCGCTCAGGCGTTCTCCTCGTTCGATACCTATCTTGCCCCGTTTGTTAAGGTGGACAACCTCTCTTACCGCGAGGTCAAGAAGTGCATCGAGTCGTTCATCTTCGGCGTCAACACCCCCAGCCGCTGGGGCACGCAGGCTCCGTTTTCGAATATAACCCTTGACTGGACCGTTCCCAACGACCTTGCCGAGCTCAACGCCATTGTCGGCGGCAAGGAGATGCCCTTCAAGTACAAGGACTGCAAGAAAGAGATGGATATGGTCAACAAGGCGTTCATCGAGACCATGATAGAGGGCGACGCCAACGGACGCGGCTTCCAGTATCCCATCCCGACTTATTCCATAACCCGCGACTTTGACTGGTCGGATACTGAGAACAACAGACTTCTCTTCGAGATGACCGCAAAGTACGGCACACCTTATTTCTCTAACTACATCAACAGCGATATGGAGCCGAGCGATGTCCGCTCCATGTGCTGCAGACTGCGCCTCGACCTGCGCGAGCTTCGCAAGAAGTCCGGCGGCTTCTTCGGCAGCGGCGAGAGCACCGGTTCTATAGGCGTTGTTACGATAAATATGCCGAGAATCGCATATCTTGCAGAGGATGAGGCGGACTTCTACCGCAGACTCGACAAGCTTATGGATATCTCCGCCCGTTCGCTCAGCGTCAAGCGTACGGTTATCACGAAGCTTCTCAACGAGGGTCTCTATCCCTACACCAGACGCTACCTCGGCACTTTCGAGAATCACTTCTCGACCATCGGCCTTATCGGCATGAACGAGGTCGGTCTCAACGCAAAGTGGCTCAGAGCGGACATGACCCACGAGAAGACCCAGCAGTTCACCAAGGAAGTCCTCGACCATATGCGTGAGCGCCTCTCCGACTATCAGGAGAAGTACGGCGATCTCTACAACCTTGAGGCAACTCCCGCCGAGTCCACCACTTATCGTTTCGCAAAGCACGATGTCGCTCAGTTCCCGGATATCATCACCGCAGCGAAGGACGGCGGCACTCCCTATTACACCAACAGCTCGCATCTTCCTGTTTCGTTCTCGGAGGATATCTTTGAGGCGCTCGACATTCAGGATGATCTTCAGACGAGATACACCTCCGGCACAGTCTTCCACGCCTTCCTCGGCGAGAAGCTGCCCGACTGGACCTCGACTGCTTCTCTCGTGCGCAAGATAGCCGAGAACTACAAGCTGCCCTATTACACGATCTCCCCGACCTACTCCGTGTGCAAGGATCACGGTTACATCGCGGGCGAGCACTTTACCTGCCCCGAGTGCGGCGGTCAGACCGAGGTCTACAGCCGTATCACCGGTTACTATCGCCCCGTCCAGAACTGGAACGACGGCAAGGCGCAGGAGTTCAAGGACAGAACCGTCTATAACCTCGGCGCGTCTCATCTCAAGAATGAGCGCACCGTCAGCCACACCGTGGAGGACGGCAAGCACGAGGAGACTCCCAAGGCATCAAACGGCGCAAAGGTCATGCTCTTCACCACAAAGACCTGCCCCAACTGCAAGATAGCCTATACTCTGCTTGACAAGGCGAATATCGGCTACGAGAAGATCGACGCAGAGGCTCAGGAGGATCTGACGATGAAATACGGCATCAGACAGGCTCCGACTCTCATCGTCACCGACGGAGACGGATATGAGAGCTTCGTCAATCTTTCAAACATCAAAAAGTTCATTGAGCAGTGCTGATGCACTGATAAACGCCGGAAGATCGGGTGGAGCGCGGCTTCACCCGGTTTTCGGCGCATTAAAGAAAAATTTTGCCATATTCAGAGGAAAAAGAAATGCAGCAATTTGATATCGTTATCGTCGGCGCCGGCACAGCCGGACTCACGGCGGCAATCTATGCGCTCAGAGCGGGAAAAACCGTGCTCGTGACCGAGGGCGAGTCCTTCGGCGGTCAGATAACCTCTTCACCGAGAGTTGAAAACTATCCGGGAATATCGCAGATAAGCGGCAGCGAATTTGCGGATAACCTCGTTTCGCAGGCGATGGAGCTCGGCGCGGATGTTGAGCTTGAGCGGGTAATAAAAATAGTCGACGGAAAGATAAAAACCGTCATAACCGATTCAAACAGCTACCAGTGCAAGTGCGTTATAATCGCCACCGGAGCGCGCCACAGACCGCTTGGAGCGGACGGCGAGAACGACCTCGCGGGCAGGGGAGTGTCCTACTGCGCGGTGTGCGACGGAGCTTTTTATAAGGGCAAGAATGTCGCCGTTGTCGGCGGTGGAGACAGCGCTCTCCAGTCCGCGCTCTTCCTCGCGTCTTACTGCAAGAGCGTCACGCTTATACACAGACGCGATGAGTTCAGGGGCGAAAAGGCTCTTGTCAAGAAGCTCGGCGAGAAAGATAACATAAAGGTTCTCATGAACACGAAGGTAGTCAAACTCATCGGCAGCGACGAGCTCGACGGCATAAAGATAGCGACGGGCGACGAGGAACCCCGTTCCATTCCGATGGACGGCACTTTTATTGCGGTCGGTCAGATGCCGAACAACGAGAGCTTCAAGGATGTTGCAGACCTCGATGACTACGGCTATATCATCGCGGACGAGAGCTGCAGAACAAAGACCCCCGGCGTCTTCACCGCGGGCGACTGCCGCACAAAGGAAGTGCGCCAGCTGACCACCGCAGCGGCGGACGGCTCCGTAGCCGCACTCGCAGCCTGCAGCTATATAGACAATATGGAATAAGAAAAGTGCCCGGAACATAAACGGGTGCCGTAAAACAGTAACCGACCGCAGCAGATATGCTGCGGTCGGTTTTGTGATTGATGAATTGGGTTTTGTCACAGAATCTATTTAGGCTCCCCCCTGTAGGGGCGCTGGCTCGGCGTAAACCGAGACTGAGGGGTTGTTTCGCTAACGCTCAAAGTAATAAGTAAAAGTGAATAGTGAAAAGGTGCTCGATATGGGCAGATACTATCCGCCCGCGAAATCTGCACGAATTTTTTTGATGCGCAACTTGTAGGGTGCGGCGACTCGACGCACCGCTGCCGCGCAAGCGGCACGAAATTTTCGCAAAAGTTTATTTTACAGACCGTAGGGGCGAACTTTGTTCGCCTGCTTTTAAAATCTATAGTAGTGACAAGTAACTAAATGATCGCTTTACTTGCATCATCTCCAAAAAACACCGTGACGCTCACGCGTCAAAGGGTCGTCGAGGTCGCCGACCCCTACAACTCACCTCCTCCTGAAATTCCGCGCCGCAGTACCAAGCTCGCGGCTATCAATCAGTTGCTCGGCACATTCGCCCGTAAACTCGCTTCGCTCAAACAATACGGGCTCGTGCGTCTTGCTTCGCAAGCCGTCCCCTCGCCCAACTCAGCCGGTTTCTACCACTGCGGCGCGACTATTGAAAGTTTGATTATAAAAATTAGCTGAGTTACATGCTTTTACTTTGCTATGGTTCAAGTGATTGACAAATCCCAATTGCCAATCACACACCACAACACAAAACAACGCTGCCCATGTATTTCAATGGACAGCGTTGTTTTATTTGAGAATTCTGCAAATCGGGAATCCGATTTGATATGGACTTTACACTCCCGAATAAGCGGAGAAGCCGCCGTCGACGGGGAGAATAACGCCGGTTATGAAGCCGGACTGGCTCTCGTCGCAGAGGAACAGCAGAGCACCCGTCAGATCCTCGGGCACGCCGAAGCGACGCAGGGGAGTGTGGGTGATTATCTTGTTCGAGCGCGCGGTAAGCGAGCCGTCCTCGTTGAAGAGCAGAGTCTTGTTCTGATTCGTCGAGAAGAAGCCGGGAGCTATCGCGTTGACTCTGATGCCGACATCGGCAAAATGAACCGCCATGAACTGGGTGAAGTTCGAGACAGCCGCCTTCGCCGCAGAATATGCGGGGATTCTCGTGAGCGGTCTGTAGGCGTTCATGGAGGAGATGTTGAGAATCGTCGCATTCTCCTTGCCTATCATGTCCTTTGCAAAGCACTGCGTGGTGAGCAGCGTGCCGAGGAAGTTAAGATTGAAAACAAACTCAATGCCCTTGGGGTCGAGGTCGAAGAAAGTCTTGACTCCCTCTGCCTTGTGGGCTATGTCCTCGAGCTCGAGTGTGTCTTTGGTAGTCGTGCCGAGCGGGGAGTTGCCGCCCGCACCGTTGACGAGGATATCACATGAGCCGAGCGCGGCGTTTATCTTTTCGCGCGCCGCCTCAAGGCTCTCGCTCTCGAGCACGTTGCAACCGACTGCAAGAGCTTCGCCGCCCGCCGCTTTAATCTCGTCCGCGACCTTCTGAGCCGCCTCTTCGCGCAGGTCGAGTATCGCGACCTTTACACCCTGAGCCGCAAGATCCTTTGCAAATCCGCTGCAGAGAACTCCGCCGCCGCCGGTTATGACCGCAACGCGGCCGTTAAGATTTTCGTGTACCATGGTTATCTTCCTTCCCTTTCGGACTTTGAAACAGCTTCCCAGAGTCCGTTTATATATGCCGCTCCGAGCGCACGGTCGTACAGACCGTAGCCGGGACGGGCTTTTTCGCCCCACAGCATTCTGCCGTGATCTGGGCGGATATAGCCGTCAAATCCACTCTCATAGAGAGCCTTGACTATCTCGTACATGTCGAGCGAGCCGTCCGAGGACAGGTGGGAGGTCTCGTTGAACCAGCCGTCGCGTCTGAGGACGTTTCTCAGATGCGCGAAATATATCCTGTCGCCGAATTTCCTTATCATCGCAGGCAGGTCGTTGTCTTTCGACGCGCCGAGCGAGCCGGTGCAGAAGGTGATGCCGTTTATGTCGCTGTCAACGAGCGAGAGCAGGCGTTCGAGATCTGCGGTGTTCTTGATTATCCTCGGCAGACCGAAGATGCCCCATGGCGGATCGTCCGGATGAATAGCCATTTTGATTCCGCAGTCCTCACAGACGGGAGCTATACGGCGCAGGAAGTGGCGGAGATTCTCAACGAGATCGTCCTCGGTCACGCCCTTGTACTTTTGGAACAGCTCCTTTATCTCGCCCATGCGCTCGGTTTCCCAGCCAGGCATCGCGTAGCCGTTTGAGTTCTCGTCGATCTCGCGGAACATATCCTCGGGGCTCTTGCCCTCGATCTGCGCGCCGTTATATGACAGGCAGGTCGCGCCGTTGCCCATATCCATGGCGAGGTCGGTGCGCGTCCAGTCGAAAACGGGCATGAAGTTGTAGCATATCACTCTGACGCCCGCCTTGCCGAGATTGCGGATGGATTCGATATAGTTGTCGATATATTTGTCTGCGTTTTCGTTGCCGAGCTTGATATCCTCATGGACATTGACGCTCTCGATGCACTCCATCGTAAGACCTGCCGCCTCGATCTCGTGCTTCATGTCCATGACCATATCGAGCGGCCATACTTCGCCTGCGGGCAGGGTGTGCAGCGCGGGGACAATGCCCTTGACGCCGGGGATCTGCCTTATCTGTTCGAGCGATACCGTGTCCTTGGTGTCGCCGAACCAGCGAAAAGTCATCTGCATTTCAATCTTCCCTTCTTTTTTATAACTCTATGCGTTCGCCTGTTTCAGCGCTCTTGTATACGGCGAGCAGAAGCTCGACCGCTTTGCCGCCCTCGTCTGCATCTATTGCAAACGGGCGGTTATTTTTGACCGCGTCGTAGAAATCGCGTATCAGCGCGCTGTGTCCGCTGCCCCAGCAGAGCTTGCCGTGGTTGTCGAACTTGTCCGCAGCGAGCACCGGGGTGAGCTTGCCGTCCCTGAGTTCAAACACGCTGTCGCCCTCGATGCGTACCGAACGGTCGGCGAAGTTTGCTTCGAGCATTATTGGCGAGGTGACGGCGTTTGCGGTCGTTGCGAAGAACACTCCGCGAAAGCCCTGCGAAAATTCGGCAAATACGCTCACCGTGTCCTCAACTTCTATTATGCCCTTGAGATGGTCGTTTGAAGCATGTGCGGTCACGGCTTTTACATTTCCGCCGAGCATATTCATCAGATCGAGCGTGTGCAGAGCCTGATTTATCAGCACTCCGCCGCCCTCGGTCTCTTTTTTGCCGCGCCAGTCGCCGCTCGCGTAATAGTCCGCGTCGCGCTTCCAGGTGACAAAAGCCCTCATGCCGATAAGCTCGCCGTATGTTTTTGAATCAATGATATTTTTGAGATACTGCACCGAGCGGTTGTATCTGTTCTGAAAACAGACTCCGAACTGCCGCCCCGTCCTGCGCTGACATTCGCGCAGCTCATTGAGCTGGTTTTCTGTCATGGCGCACGGCTTCTCGCACAGCACATCGACTCCGCGCTCCATCGCGTAGACCGCCATCGGAACATGGAGATAGTGCGGGGTGCAGATATGTAAAACATCCGGCTTCTCGCCCGCGAGCATGTCTTCAAGGCTCGTATATGCCTTTGCACCGCACTGCTTTGCCGCCGCTTCGGCGCGCTCGGGAATGCAGTCCGCAACGCTGATTATCCGGGCGTCCGGTATATCGCGGACGGCTCCGATGTGGGTGCGGCTTATTCCGCCGCAGCCCACGATAGATATCTTCATATTCTACCTCTGTTTTCTTTCGATTATGAGCCGTAGGTCGAGGACATATCCTCAACGACAACTTCCTTCACGGGCTCTTTCTTGCCGGAAGACGAGGCTATTTTCTTCTGAAGTTCGGCATAGAACAGGTCCTCGTCTATCGGGAGGGTAACTTTCTTGCCGAGCCATGAGGACAGGTGCGCCGCGTTCGAGATAGTCAGACCGTTGATGCCCTCTTCGCCGCGCGCGATGAGCGGAGTGCCGTGCAGGATATGCGCCGCAAATGCGTTTGTGACTGCGACATGCTGCTCGGTGTCCGTGTCGACGTAGTCGATATCCTCCCAGTGACCGTTGGGCTTCGCGAAGCCCTCTTCAGCTGTTTTGCTGAACTCGGTCATGGACTGGTCGAGGACATAGGCTCTTATTCTGTCGTTCTCGCAGACTATCTTCGCGCGGTCGAGCGTTATTTCAAGTCTGTTCGTGCCGGGTGCGTCGCCGGTCGTCGTGATGAACACGCCGGTCGCGCCGTTGGGATATTCGGCGTATATGGTCACATCGTCCTCAACTTCAATGTTGTGCCACTTGCCGATGGAGCACTGCGCCTGAATGGATGCGGGCATGCCGGTTATCCACTGCCACAGGTCGAGCTGATGCGGGCACTGGTTGAGCAGGACGCCGCCGCCCTCGCCGCTCCAGGTTGCGCGCCATCCGCCGGAGTTATAATATGCCTGCGTGCGGTACCAGTCGGTGATGAGCCAGTTGAAGCGGTGCAGCTCGCCGTATTCGCCGCTCTGCACGACTTCACGCAGCTTGATATACATGGGATTCGTCCTCTGATTGAACATCAGCGCGAACACTTTGTCGCTCTTCGAGGCGACTTCGTTCATTTCGCGAACCTGCTTTGTATAGACACCTGCGGGCTTTTCGCTGAGCACATGGACGCCGTGAGTCAGACCGTATTCGACTATCGGCGGGTGAGAATAGTGCGGCGTTGCGACTATAACAGCGTCGACCTCGCCCGAGTCAATGAGAGCCTCGGCGGAGTCAAAGCATTTTATCTCGCAGCTTCTGTCATGGCATTTCTTCTCGGCGCGCTCAAGCTTTGCGGGATCGATATCGGCTATCGCGGTGAGAACCATCTCGGGGATGAGACCGTCGAGATAATAGCCGAGGTGAGCGGAACCCATGTTGCCAACGCCGATTATGCCGTAGCGCAGGGTCTTGACTCTTGCGACAACTTCCTTTATTCCGCCGACCGCAGCGGCAAAGGACGCGTTGTTGTCAGGGTAGGTGAACTTATCCATTTTCAGCGAGAGGCTGTCGTCGCGCTCTATGGTCTTTAAAGCGTCAAACACCTTGAGGTGCGGCTCGACGGAGAGGAATCTCTCGCCCTCTTTTTTGTTGAAGCGGCGGATGAGCTCATCAAAATGAGCATCGCCATGACCTGCGGGGACAACTGTCTCCTCGGCGCCTATCGCGTCTTTTACATGCATATAGGTGATGTAGGGCTCGAGCAGCTCATATGCGGGGAGAATGTCCACGCCGTTGAGAATATAGTTCGCGGGGTCGAAAATTCCGCCGATGACATCGCCGAGCTCCTTGTGGAGATCGAGGCATCTCTCGGGGATATCGCCGTAAATACCGCGCTCGTTCTCGTGGCAGCAGAGGACTCCGCGCTCCTTTGAATATTCAGCCATGGCTCTGACTCTGCGCATGACCTCCGGGCGGTACTCTTCGTAGCTCTCGCCCTTTGTGAAATAGAAGCTGAACAGGCGGATATACTTCGCTTCGAGTATCTTCGCCACTTCAACTGTGTTCTTGAAGCCCTCGAAATGGGGCTCAAAATCGTCGGTTATCTCGATCTTTCCATAGTAAGAGCCTATGGAAGAGACCTTCATGCCGTTTGCGTCAAGCTTTTCCTTGAGTGCCTTTGCCTCGTCAACGGTGAACTCGGAGATGTTCTTGCCGTCGACGCCGCGCAGTTCCATGTGCGTCACGCCGTTTGCTTTGCAGGCGGCTATCTGACCGTCGATGCTGTCGGCGGCTTCGTCGGAAAAGGCGGAGTAGAGAAATCTTGCCATCTTTGCACGACCTTTCTTGTTGTGCCGTATAAAAAGCAGCACTTGATTTACAGTCTTATTTTATACATTATTTACTCCTATTTCAAGCCCGAAGAAGTAGGATTTACAAATATTTAACCGTTAAATAAAGAACAAACAACCGACAGCGAAACATATGGCCGTCGGCTGTTGCAATTTTCTCTTATGAGCGTTTGCGCCGCCTCGAAATAACTCCCGCGGGCAGGGCAAACAGGAGCGGGATAACCGCCGCAAATGAGGCCGAACCGGTCTGCGGGGTCAGAGGCTCTTTCGAGCTGCCCGAACCGCCGTTCGATGCAGCGGGTCTTGCCTGAGTGCCTATGGGAGTGAGCGTCTTTGCGTTTACGTCGTTTTGCAAAAACTGCGGATATTTTTCGTTCGACCAGACATCTGTTACAGAGTCCGAATAGAAGAACAGGTTGTACATCTCCTTGTGTCCGTCGTGAATCTTACAGTGGAGCATATCCTTTATGAACCAGGTGTTCTCGGGCAGGAGGCAGGTCGATGCGTCTATCACGCCGTCCTTTGAAAGATGGTCGTGAACGCCTGCTTCGTTCTTCTGAACATAGCCGTCTGGGAGAGTTGAATTGAGATCGGCAACGGTCGCGCCGACGGAGGCGTATTTCGTGTCAACCGTCGCGTCGCTGTTTGCCATATATGACTCAACGAGCGGGGTACGCTGTTTGTTGTAGCCCGCGACTATCATTATTTTTACGCCGTTGTTCTTAGCTCTGTTCAGTATCTCTCCGGCTTTGCACTGGACATTGTAGTGATACTCGTCGAGGCGGGAGATGAGCTTCTTTGATGTGTTCTCGTTGAAAGTCATTTTCTTAGCCTGCTCGTATTCGTCGTCGGTCACGAAGCTCCATATTCCGGGCATCGAGCCGAACACCGGGTACATGAACTCGTCAAAGACCCTGTCGGTCAGATTCTCGAGCAACTTGTCGGCAACGCCGACGAGAGCCTTGAAAACGCCCGCAAAATTGAGCATATCGAGAACAACGCCGAGCAGATCGGACTGCCACTGCTCATCGGTCGGGAGCTGGGAGGCGTAGCGCACGAGGGCGTCCGGGTCGATAGTGATTTTCTTTGTGAAGAGGTCGCCCGCAACCTGTGTGCCGAGAATCGGGCAGCACTGGAAGATGCACGCGTCGATGCCGTCGGTGCCGTATTTGTAGAAATACGCCATGGTCATAACGCCGCCCATGGACGAGGCACGAAGAAGCACGGTGTCATGTCCGGTCAGCTTCTTCACGCAGGCGATGTATTCGTGCAGCTTATCCGCAACGGTCAGCGGATCTTCGCGGAAATCGTAGGCGAAATAGTAGCTCTTGTCAACGCCGTGGTCGGGGTTGTCGGGCAGCTTGGCGTCCGAGGTCACGCGGTCTGTGGAGTCACCGTTTTCGTCCATCTGCAAGTCGCCGAAGATATCCGAAACTCCGGCAATGAGCGCGTCGCCGAATGCGTCATAATTCTTGTCTATGGCGAGGCGCGCTATCGCCGGGGCGAGACGTGCGGCAAGGCGCAGATAAGCGGCGGTGTCGGGTCTGAACAGCAGTCGCTCGTTCTCCGTGCCCTTGTCAAGATAGAGCTTCGCGCTGCCCAAGGCCGCGACGTAGATTACGGGCGGCGTGCCGCAGGTGCATTTTTCGCTCTTTGCGAAAACGGGCAGGCTCGCGCAGAGCAGCAGTATCGCCGCAAGAATGATGCTGAAGATTCGCCGGATGTTTTTGCGCATGGGGTTTCCCTCCGTTGTATTTTATTTTTTATCGGAGACTTTTGACAAGCTCTCCGAAAGCTTTTGTTATTGTTGACCCCGCGCGTTTTCCCGCCGAGACAGCCTCTTCGTAGTGGTCCTTCGCTATGACGCTGCCGTAGTCGTTGTCGGGCAGGATGTATCCCATCGCGTCGTTGCACAGACCTATAACGCTGAGCTCTCTGCCATCGGGGATCATGTCGCGCATGGGCGGATACTCCCAGGCTGTGCGGTTGAAGCTCTCGTCCGCGCCGTATGCGCCGCCGAGCAGAATCTCGGGCGCAAGCTCGCCGGGGATGAGCGCGAGGGACAGCTCCTTGCCAATTTCTGCATAGCCGACTTCGCTGACGAAGCAGTAGCCGGATTTTTCGCTCGGGTCGTGCAGAACGGTGTTGTCAACGAGTCCCGCCTTTGCGGCGGCGATGAGTATAGGATTGTCTGCCGGGATGAATATTTCGCGGTTTTTAATATTTATAAAAGTCGCGACGCGCCTCTCGTCCTCTTCGGGGATAGAGAGCAGGAAGCGTCCGAGAGTCTTGCCGTATTCCTGCCAGCCCTCCGAGCCGTCATGCTCGGTTATGCAGTCGCGCTGCTGGGCTATTGCAAGCTCCGCGCCCTGGAAGAATATAAAGTTCTTGCCCGCTTTGTTTATCTCCTGCTCCATCGATGCGATGTAGTCGGAGCTGAGCAGGGTGTTCTTCGCGCCGAGCGCGGTCGGGTGAGCTGCCATGAACGCAGCTACAGTCTCTTCCGAGCCGTTGTCAGGGATGAAGCGCAGGCGGACTATGTCTTTGTCCCAGACATAGGGCGGGCGCTTGTCGCGCGCGAAGTCGATAGCGTCGGTGCGCACATAGGTGAGCTTTCCGCGCTGCATGGAATCAAACGCCTCTTTTATCGCGTCTGCGGTCTTTTCGAACAGATTCTCCATGAACTCGGGGTCGCGTCCGGAGATAATATCGTCATACCGTCCGTCTTTGGTCGCCTTGACATTGTTCTTGAGCATCTTCGGCAGATCGCCCCAAAGACCCTGCGTGTCAATCGCGCTGTGGCAGTGGATGGAGGAAATATTGATGGAAACTATATTATTTTCTTTTGCGAAGTCCGCCAGTCTCTCGCGTATGCGGCGTATGTCCGTGCCGGATATTCCGACGCAGTCAATGACGGCGAAAACTACGCTCCCGCGTCCGCTCGAGTCGTCGAGGCAGATAACGCGCACCGCTTGATCGTCGATAACGCCGCTCATTATATTAGGCGGATAGGAGAGATAGCCCGCTATGTAGTAGTTCTTTTGATTGTAGTCGTCGGGGACGAGACTGCGGCGGGCGTAGCCGAGACGCCACCTTGCGCCGCGCTTGCCGGATGTGGCAAACTCACTGTGACCGGGATAGAAATCACGGCTTTGATAGTTCGAGACATCGCCGAAATTCGGCTCGGGGAGCTTGTCGGCAATTTTGCCGACGGCGGCGAGGATACCTTTTCCGACAACGTCGTCAAAGTCGCGGCGGAAAGCCTTGTCGGTCTTTAATTTTCTGCCGACCGCCGCGCCTGCGCCCGCTGCTGCGGCGAGGACGGCAAAGGGGATGAGACTGCATTTTTTCATGCTTTTTCCTGCCTCCGAAATGTGAAATAAGTTACAGTATAATATTACCATTTCAGCAAGATTTGTCAACCGTGATAAAGCGGGAGAAATGAGCATATATATCAACTATCTTTATAAGCGCGAAGGGGCGGAGAAAAGTGTTTGTGTTTTCAATAAAATCCTCAAAGCTGAAAATTGCCTTGACTGCGTTCGCGGCGGTGCTCGCCGTGGCGGCGGTGGTGCTGCTGATAAATCGCGACAAGCCCGCGGTCAGCGACAACGCGATAAGTCTCAAAGCGTCGAACGCCTCGGAACGCGCGGCGTTTCTGTCTCAGTTCGGCTGGGATATCGAGGAGGACCCGGTCGAGGTCGCAGAAGTTATAATCCCCGCCGAATTCGACAGGGGATATGAAAAATACAATGAGATTCAGAAAGCGCAGAACCTCGACCTGACGCCTTATGCGGGAAAGCGCGCAAAGCGCTGGACATACAACATAAAAAATTACCCCGGCTATGAGGGCGACAGCGGGACGGTGCAGGCGAATATCCTCGTCTACGAGGGTGCGGTGATAGGCGGCGACATCTGCTCGACCGAGCTCGACGGATTCATGCAGGGCTTCGATTTCCCGACAAAAAATGCCGCGCAGAGCGAGAGCACGACGGGATAAAAACAGCCGGACGGATATCCGCCCGGCTGAAGTTTTTATTGAATTTCCTGTTCGAGGGTCTTGAATATGTCGTCGTCAAAGAACTCGGTTATTGTCATATCAAGCCCGTCGCAGAGCTTTTTGAGAGTTATAACCGACAGATCACGGCGGCTCGGGTCGAGCATACTGTAAACTGTTGACGGTGTAACGCCGGAACGTGTTGCGAGCTCGTTATATTTTATACCGCGCTCAAGGCAGATGTTCTTTATCCGCTTAACGATAGCTTCTTTTATTTGCATATCCTCACCTCGTGCAAATTTTATAAAAATATTCGCACGATAGTATACGCACTTGCGTAATAGAAACGCATTTGATATAATTTATACGCAAGTGCGTATAAAAGGGTGAGAAAGCCGATGAAAATAGCTGTTGTGGGTTCGAGAAGTCTTAATGTGAGTTGCTTGGAAGATTTTATTCCGAGTGATGTTGATGAAATTGTTTCCGGAGGAGCAGCCGGAGTGGATACTTGCGCAAGGGAGTACGCACGAAGAAACGGTAAAAAATTAACTGAATTTTTTCCGGACTATAAAAGGTATGGTAAATTAGCGCCGCTATATCGAAACATTCAAATAATAGAATATGCTGATGAAGTTATCGCCTTTTGGGACGGAAAGTCAACGGGAACAAAATATGTTATAGATAATTGCATGAAAACAGGAAGAAAAATAAGAGTGTTTCGAAGCAAATAAAAAATCGCCTCTCAAGAGAGACAATTTTTTTCACATCTTTATGCTCTTGTAAAAATCCAGTGTTCTCAGCTTATGCCCGAGCTGGAGAAGCAGGTAGCGTTCGGTGATATCGCCGAGGATTTTCAGCGAGCTGTCCGGCATACGGAACGCGAAAAGCGCGCGGTCATCGCAGGTGCAGATATGGCGCATCGCATTTATCACGCCGGGCGTCACGGGTATTCCCTCGCCTTCGGGTGCACAGCCGCGGCAGAAAAATCCCGCATGGCGCAGGCTGAAAACAGGCTCGTCGGGCAGCTCGTTCCCGCAGGATTGGCATCCGGCGAGGTCGGGCATATAGCCCGCGAGCGCGAGCATACGAAGCTCGCCGACGGGTTTTAAGAAATCTACGCTCCGCTTGTCCTCGGACAGCAGGTGCAGTAAATTCAGCGTCAGGCTCAAGAATTCGTGAGCCTCGGTGTTCTCGGGCGAAAACTCGCCCGCAAGCTCGCAAAAATAATTTGCAAGCGATAATTTTTCAATGTCCTCGCGCAGCCCGAAAAACACGTCTATCGCCTTTGCGTCGTCAACTATGTAGCTCTCGCGCCCGCGGTAGAGGGTTAGACGGGAGTATGTCATCGGCGAAACGGCGGCACTCGCGGTTCGGCTCTTCACTTTCTTCGTGCCGTTGGCAAAGGCGGAGATGAGCCCGAGGTCGCCTGTCAAAATTTTGACGACGGTGTCATTTTCATTGATATCGCGGGACTTGATTATCAGACCCTCTGTCTGCGTCTGCACTTGCTGTTTCACCTCCCATGCGGATATTCGTCTTTGCATAGCGGAGATAGTCCTCGACTCTGCCGCTCATTTCAAAGGCGTTCCATGCATTCTGAACCGTGTTTTTGTCCGTATTTTTCATCTATGATAAACGCGCGATGTGCGCTCCTCCGTGCAGTGTAAAAATATTTTTTTCACTGCGCGGCGCATTTATGATAGGAAAAATTTTATTCGTTGTCGAGCCCGAAATTGTGGATGAGTCCCTCTCTGTTGCGCCAGCCCTCTTTGACCTTCACCCAGCAGTGGAGGTTGATTTTGCACATGAAGAAGCGCTCCATATACTCGCGCGCCTTTGTCGAAACTTTTTTGAGCATCTCGCCCTTTTTGCCGATTATTATGCCCTTGTGGCTCTCGCGCTCGCAGTAGATTGTGGCGTCGATATCGGTTATATTCGAGTCCTCGCGCTCATGCATTCTTTCTATGCATACAGCAACGCCGTGCGGCACTTCGTCGTCGAGAAGATTCAAAAGCTTCTCTCTGATTATCTCGGCGGCGAGCACGCGCTCGGGCTGGTCGGTCAGAGTGTCGTCGGGGAAGAAATGCGGCGAGGGCTGAGCCTGCTTGAACAGCTCGTCTTTTAGATCACCGAATCCGTCACCCTTGAGCGCGGAGCAGGGGACTATTGCCTCGAAATCATAGAGCGCGGAGAACTGCGCCATGCGCTCGATAAGCAACTCCTTCTGCTTGACGGAATCTATTTTGTTTATGGCGAGAATGACGGGCATTTTCTCGTCCTTGAACTTCTTGAGAAGATCTTTTTCCGCGTCGCGCAGCTCGCCCGAGGGCTCAACAACAAATAGACATGCGTCAACGCCCGAGATACTGTCGCTGACCGCCTTTATCATCTTCTCGCCGAGCTTTGTGCGCGGGCGGTGGAAGCCGGGGGTGTCGGTGAAGACGAGCTGAACCTCGTCCTCGGTCAGCACGCCCATTATTTTCGTGCGCGTGGTCTGCGGCTTGGGCGACACGACGGCGACTTTTTGACCGAGCAGGCGGTTGAGTATCGACGACTTGCCGACATTCGGGCAGCCGACTATTGCGATGAAAGCGGTTCTTGTCTGAGTCATAACTTCTCCTCATATAGATGACCGCTGATATGACAGTCAGCGGTCATTGATTTTTTATATATTATTTGTCTTTTTTCTTGAAATTGAAGCCCGTGAATATGAAAGTGAAGCTCAGCACAAGGCTGGCGATCAAAACGGCTATCATATACGGCTTCTCTGCGTAGTAGGCGAACATCGCCCTGAACGCCTCGGGCTGAGCGAGAATCGCAATGCCCGTGCAAACGGCGAATATCGCGCCGACGAGCACGGCTCCCGCCGCGGTATCTTTCGATATTTTAGCAAGGCGGTTGTATTTCTCGCTGAACTTCTCCTCCGCCATGTCAACGACCGCTTCTATAGCGGTGTTGAACAGCTCGCCCATGACAACTATCGCGTTCGCGATAAAAATTATCGCAAACTGGGTGCGCGAGACCTCGAAGAAGTCATAGATCAGGAGATATGAATACATATATATCATGCACACGAGGTGCACGCGCATATTTCTCTCCTGCCTGATGCAGGTGATAATACCCGACCCCGCATAGACAAAGCTCTTGAGCAGACCTTTCATTTATTCGTCACCCATATAGTAGCTTCCGCTTCTGGGCAGACCGAGCTGAGTCAAGACGGTCTCCTCCTTTTCGCGCATGCGCACGCTCTCGATTCCGCCGCCCTCGTGGTCATAGCCGAGCAGGTGGAGCATCGAATGTACGGTAAGGAATGCTATCTCGCGCTGGAGCGTGTGGCCGAAACGCTCGGCCTGGCTGACTGCGTGGGGGATAGAAATGACTATGTCGCCGAGCATCTTTGCGCCCGTGTCAAGATTTGTGTCATACACTCCGTTTTCGCCCAAGGGGAACGAGAGCACGTCGGTGCTCCTGTCCACGTTGCGGTATTCGCGGTTGAGTCTGTGTATCTCTTCGTCGTCCACAAAGCGGACGCTTATCTCGGCAGGATCGTTAAATTCCTCGAGTGTCAGAACCGCGGTGCATGCGCGGCGCACGAGCATTCTTACTCCTGTCGGTATTTTGACCTCATGCTGGTCGTTTGTGATAATTACCTTAACTTTGCCTCTCATTTTCTTTTTTTCACATCCTCGTGTTTTTCGTAGGCTTTGATTATATCCTGAACGAGCTTGTGTCTGACCACATCGCGCTCGTTGAACCTGACAATTTGAATATCGTCGACATCTTTGAGAATCTTCACCGCGTCGACGAGACCGCTTCGCCTGCCGTCAGGCAGGTCGATCTGGGTGATATCGCCCGTGACGACCATCTTCGAGTTGAAGCCGAGACGGGTCAGGAACATCTTCATCTGCTCGACCGAGGTGTTCTGCGCCTCGTCGAGGATAATGAAGCTGTCGTCAAGCGTGCGTCCGCGCATATATGCAAGGGGCGCGACTTCTATATTTCCGCGCTCGAGCTGCTTTTGGAAGCTCTCCGCGCCGAGCATATCGAACAGCGCGTCGTAGAGCGGGCGCAGATAGGGGTCGACCTTCTGCTGAAGATCGCCGGGCAGGAATCCGAGCTTCTCGCCCGCTTCAACTGCGGGGCGGGTAAGAATTATACGGTTGACTTCCTTTGCTCGAAAAGCCGTCACCGCCATGGCGACCGCAAGATAAGTTTTGCCGGTGCCGGCGGGTCCGACGCCGAGAGTGACCGTATTTTTGCGGATGGCTTCGATATATTTCTTCTGACCGAGCGTTTTCGGCTTGACCGGTCTGCCCTTTGAAGTGATGCAGATGCAGTCCGCAGTCATCTGCGGGAGCTGATCCTCGTTGCCCTCGTTGACGAGCGAGATGACATAGCGAACATTCTGGTCGCTGAGCGCCTCGCCTCGGTTGATGAGCATCAAAAGCCCATTTATTGCGCGCACGCCCTTTGAGACATTCTCTGCCTCGCCCGTGACCTTTATCTCCGAGCCGCGGCTGACAACGCCGACATTGAACTCTTTTTCTATCATTTTAATATTTTCGTCGAAACTGCCGAACAGGCTGACCGCCTGCTCCATTCTGTCGACGCTGATTGACTGTTCAAACATAGATTATCTCCGAAATTTGCTTTATATTAGCGTTACGGCAAAAATAAATTTTCGTCATAACTGATAATATTATCGAAATATTTTGTTAGATTATACCATATTTTCTTAGTTCTGTCACCATAAAAAGGACGAAATTTTATTAAGTTTCAATAAAATTTTTGTATTTTTTTGTACATCGAGCTTAAAAAGCAATTTTTGTATCGATAAAGAAATATTTCTATATTTTTTCGCCGTCGGAAATGACAATTTTAAGTTCTTGAAGTTTGAAGAAAAACAATGTAAAATATATATGTTATAGGTATATGGAAGTTTTGACTGCGGAGGGAGACCGGTGAAAAAAAGCTCGAAAAAGCTGATTATCGCGCTTTTGTGCGCGGCGGCTGCCGTTTTGGTCGGTCTCGTGGCATATGACGGCATAAAGCAGAGCCGTGAGTTCTCGTCTTCGTCTGCGATGATGAACACCGCCGTCAGCGCGGACATTGAGGGAAAAGACGCGAAAAAGGTCGGCAAGGCGGTTTTTGACTGCATATCGGAGCTCGAAAACAAGCTCCTCTCGCGCCATATCGAAACATCCGCCGTCAGCGAGATAAACGACGCGGCGGGACAGAGCGTTAAGATAACTCTCTTTTCGTATTCTGCGAACGGGAAGATAAACGACCCCGAAAAGAAGATGGAGGATATACTCTCGAAGTGCGAAGAGCTGAGAAAGTCGAGCGGCGGCGCGTTCGACCCTCTGCTCGGCAGACTCAGCGACCTTTGGGGATTCGGCACGGGCAATGAGAGAGTGCCCGGCAAGGATGAAATAAACTCGGCGCTCAACGGCACTGGTTCCGCCATAGAGATAAACGAGAGCGGTATAAAAATACCGTCGGGTACGGTGCTCGACCTCGGCTCGGTCGGCAAGGGCATTGCCTGCGACGAGGTGCGCGGAGTGCTCGAAAATTCAAAAATAAAGCGCGCGGTCGTCTCCGTCGGCGGGAGCATACTTCTCTACGGCGAGGGAGAAAAATTCACTGTCGGTATAAGAGATCCTTTTTCGGAGAGCTCGACTGAGAGCTTTGCGGTTTTGACTCTGCCCGCGACCTGTGTTTCTACTTCCGGCAGCTACGAGCGGTATTTTGACCGCGACGGCGTGCGCTATCACCATATACTCGACCCGAAAACGGGTTATCCCGCAGAGAGCGGACTTGTCAGCGTGACGGTCGTTTGCAGCGACGGCTTTATGTCCGACGCGCTTTCGACTGCGTGCTTCGTGCTCGGCTACGAGAAATCGCTGCCGCTGCTTGAAAAATACGGCGCGCAGGCTGTGTTCGTGTTCAATGACAGGAGCGTCAGGGTCACGGGTTCTCTCGCGGACAGCTTCAAACTTGAAAAGGACGGATTCAAACTTTTATAACGGGGGAGACAGATGCAGCGCAGATTCATAAAAAAAGCCGATATCGCATTGATAGCGGTCGTACTCTGCGTCGGCGCGGCTCTTCTGATATGGCGATTTTTGCCGTCGAACGGAAAAACCGAGGCGGTCATCTATGCGGGCGGCGAGGTGTATCGACGCGTAACGCTCGACAAGAGCGCTGATATGACAATAACACCCGACACCGACCCCAAGGTTGTGATAAAAATAAAGGACGGAGCTGTCTGGTTCGAAGACGCGGACTGCCGCGATAAATTGTGCGTAAAATCGGGCAAACTCACTCGCCCGGGCGACACCGCTGCGTGCCTGCCCGCAGGAGTTGTGATAAGGCTCGAGGGCTCGGAGAAGCGGCACGACGCCCTGACCGGGAGGATATGCCCATGAAAGCGAGAAAGACCGCTCTTTTAGGTATCCTTTGCGCCCAGGCGATCGCGCTCTCGTTTCTTGAAAATCTGATTCCCTCTCTGCCGTTTCTGCCGCCGGGAGCTAAGCCGGGGTTTTCAAATATAGTGACGATGTTCACTGTTCTCACTCTCGGACTGCCGCAGGCGATGTGCATAACCGTGTTCAAGGCGCTCTTTGCGCTGATGACACGCGGCGCGACGGCGTTTTTTATGAGCCTCGCGGGAGGAGTGCTCAGCACCCTCGCGATGTGGGCGGCAACAAAAATAAAATCCGATCCCTTCGGTCTGCTCGGCGCGTCGATAATCGCCGCCGTATGCCATAACGCAGGTCAGCTCGCCGCCGCGGCGGTGCTCACGGGGACGGGAGCCGTGCTCGGCTATGCGCCGGCACTGCTGATATTTTCGCTTATAACCGGAGCTGTTACTGGAACGGTGCTGCGCATAGTCATGCCGGCGCTCGAAAAACAGACGCGGTTTATAATAAAGAAGTAATAATTAATCATAAGGAGTTGAAGAAATGAGCTCGGTTAAACTCGACGGTGTTCTCAAAGCTGTCAAGCAGGTACGCGGCGGCGTGCATGTCAACCACAACAAGAACACCGCAGACTGTGAAGTCGTAAGAATTCCAGTCCCCGAAAAAGTGCTCCTGCCCATGCAGCAGCATATCGGTGTACCGTGCACACCCACTGTAAAAGCGGGCGACAAAGTTTCGGTCGGACAGATAGTGGGCGACAGCGACAAATTCCTCAGCGCGCCGATCCACGCATCTATATCCGGTACCGTCAGCGCAGTCAAGCAGGCGACGCTTGCAAACGGCGTTATCACTCAGGCGGTGGAGATAGAGTCCGACGGCGAGATGCGCCTTTTCGACGGTCTTGAGCCGCCGAAGGTGACGGGCAAGGAGAGCTTCCTTCGCGCCGTCAGGGATTCCGGCCTTGTTGGACTCGGCGGAGCGGGCTTCCCCACGCATGTCAAGCTGCGCATCCCGCCCGACAAGAATGTTGACACACTCATAGTCAACGCCGCGGAGTGCGAACCGTACATAACCGTTGACTACCGCGAGTGCCTTGAAAATTCGTGGGACATCCTCTCGAGCATCTATACTTTGAAAGAGATACTCGGCTTCAAGCGCGTCGTTATCGCCGCAGAGGACAACAAGCCCGAAGCTTTCAAAGTGCTCAAGGCTATAGCGGACAGAGACGTTGCGGAGGATAACGTGGTGCGCCTCATGACGCTCAAGTCGAAGTATCCCCAGGGCGCAGAGAAGATGATGGTGCTCTCCGCCACGGGCAGAAAGGTTCCGCCCGGAAAGCTGCCCGCCGATGTCGGCTGCGTTGTTATGAACGTTGCCTCCGTCGCATTTATAGCAAGATATCTCAAGAGCGGCAAGCCGCTCGTCAGCCGCTCGCTGACCGTTGACGGCTCCGCGATAGCCGACCCGAAGAACGTCCGCGTGCCAATCGGCATGAACGTCGGTGAAATAATCGACTTCTGCGGCGGCTTCAAAGCCGAACCCGGCAAGATAATAACCGGCGGCCCGATGATGGGACTTGCCGTTGTCAACACGGATATTCCCGTTCTCAAGCAGAACAACGCCATTCTCGCCTTTGCCGACGATGCGTCGAAGGTCAAGAAAGAGCGCGACTGCATCCGCTGCGGCAGATGTGCGGCGGCATGTCCGCTGAGCCTTATGCCCACGCTTGTTGAACGCTATATAAAGGCGAAGGATATAGACAGGCTTGAAAAATCCGGCGCCATGGTCTGCATGGAGTGCGGCTCATGCGCTTATTCATGTCCCGCGGCAAAGCCGCTTGTCCAGTATATGCGCCTTGCAAAACAGATGCTGAGAGAGGAGAAGAGCAAAAATGCCTGAAATGCCTGAAAAGAAACTAACAGTCAGCGCATCTCCCCATGTGCGCTCGGCTCAGACGGTCAGCGGAATAATGCTCAATGTTATTATCGCGCTGATCCCCGCCCTTGCGGCATCCGTCTGGCTCTTCGGTCCGCGCGTCCTGCTCGTCTGCCTCGTAACGATAGGCACATGCATGCTCTCCGAGTATCTGTCGCGCAAAATCATGAAGCGCAGCAACACGCTCGGTGATCTGAGCGCGGTCGTCACCGGACTTCTGCTCGCCTTTAACCTGCCCGTGTCGATTCCGCTGTGGCAGGCGGCGATAGGTTCCGTTATCGCGATAGTTGTTGTAAAACAGCTCTTCGGCGGAATCGGCCAGAACTTCGTCAACCCCGCAATAACCGGAAGAATCATTCTCATGGTCTCGTTCCCGACCGCCATGACAACATGGATAAAGCCCCTCTTGTGGCTCGACAAGGGCGCCGAAGCGGTCACCACCGCAACGCCTTTAACCATGATGACAAAGGGCGGCGAGCTCTCCGACGGACTGCCGAGCCTCGTTGATATGCTCATCGGCATCCGCGGCGGCAGCCTCGGCGAGACCTGCGCAGTGGCGCTGATAATCGGCGGAGTTTATCTGATGATAAGAAAGATAATCTCTCCCGCCATTCCGCTGTCGTTTATCGGCACTGTAGCCGTTATAATGCTCATAGCCGGCAAGGGCAGTTTCACTTTTGTCGCCTATCAGCTGCTCAGCGGCGGACTCATGCTCGGCGCGTTCTTCATGGCTACCGACTACACCACCTCGCCCATCAATCTCAAGGGCAGGATAATCTTCGGTATCGGCTGCGGACTGCTGACCTCGTTCATCAGACTCTTCGGCTCGCTGCCCGAGGGCGTTTCGTTCTCAATAATCCTTATGAACATACTCGTTCCCCATATAGAGCATCTGACCACCCCGAAGCCTTTCGGCACGGTCAAGGAGAAAAAGAAGAAAGGGGCTGAGAAGGCATGAAGAATTTCAAGGAATTTGCCATCCCGACTGTAGCGCTCTTTCTGATATGCCTCGTCGCCACGACTCTTCTCGCCGTTACAAATAAAGTCACGGCTCCGAAGATAGCGGAGCTCTCGGCGCAGACCGAGGTCGAAACAAGGCAGAAAGTCCTGCCCGCCGCGACTCAGTTCGGCGAAACGCAGGAGATGAAGGGCGGCAGCGGCACTTACGCTGTCGGCAAGGATGCAAGCGGCAACGAAGTCGGCTATGTCTTTGTCACCGTTTCCAAGGGCTACGGCGGAGATGTGAAGATAATGACCGGAGTCGACAAAAACGGCGCAGTCACCGGCATTTCGCCGCTCGAACTCAACGAGACCGCCGGTCTCGGCATGAAAGCCCAGAATGCCAGCTTCCTCGACCAGTTCAAGGGAAAGGTCAAGGATATTGCAGTCAACAAAAACAGTGCCTCCGGCAACGAGATCCAGGCGCTCACCGGCGCTACGATAACCTCGAAAGCCGTCACGGCGGCAGTCAATGAGGCGCTGAGCTACTATGATTCCAATTTAAAGGGGGCGGAGTAAAAAATGGCAAAGAAAAAGAGTCTTTTTCAGGAGTTTACCAAGGGCATTCTTGTTGAGAACCCCGTTCTCCGTCTGGTGCTCGGCACCTGCCCGACGCTCGCGGTTTCGACCTCGGTCGAGAGTGCGCTGGGCATGGGCGTTGCAGCTTCGATAGTCCTTGTGTGCTCGAATATCGCCATTTCGGCGCTCAAAAAGGTGATTCCCCAGAAGGTCAGAATCCCCGCTTATATAGTTATAATTGCTTCGTTCGTTACAATAGTCCAGATGCTCGTCAAGGCGTTTGTCCCGCAGATCGACGCTCAGCTCGGCGTTTACCTGCCGCTGATAGTCGTCAACTGCATCATCCTCGGCAGAGCCGAGGCGTTCGCCTGCAAGAACTCCGTTGCGGCCTCCGCCGTTGACGGTCTCGGCATGGGCGTCGGCTTCACCGCAGCGCTGCTCCTCATGGGCGCAGTCAGAGAGCTGCTCGGCACGGGCGCTATCGCCGGACTTCAGATAATCCCGGCTTCCGTCAGCCCCATGCTGATATTCATTCTGCCTCCCGGAGGCTTCTTCGTGTTCGGTCTGCTCATGGCTTGCGCCAACAAGCTTGCCGACAAGAAGGGTCTTTCAAAGGCGGAGCTCAAGGGCTGTGAGGCTTGCCCGATGGCGGCTTCCTGCTCTCTTCGCGGCGAAGTTGAAAACAAAAAGGACGGAAAGGAGGCGGCAGGCAAATGAAAATAATGCTTTCAATACTGCTTACCGGTATCCTTACGGAGAACTTCATTCTCGCAAAGTTCCTCGGCATCTGCCCGTTCCTCGGCGTGTCGAAGAAGCTCAACACCGCAGTCGGAATGAGTGCCGCCGTTATATTCGTCATGCTGCTCTCGACTGCCGTTACATATCCTATCAACGCGAAGCTGCTCGTGCCCAATGATCTTGAATATCTCCAGACTATAGTATTCATTCTCGTCATAGCGGCTCTTGTTCAGCTCGTCGAGATAATCCTCAAGAAGTATATGCCCGCGCTTTATAACGCGCTTGGTATCTATCTTCCGCTGATAACAACGAACTGCGCGGTGCTCGGCGTCGTGCTTATAAACGTTGAGAATAACTACAATTTCGGCCAGTCGATGATGCGTTCGCTCGGCGGCGGTCTCGGCTTCATGCTCGCCATGGTCATGTTCGCGGGCGTCAGAGAGCGCCTCGAGAGCTGCGACGTGCCGAAATTCCTTCAGGGTCTGCCCATAACGCTCATTGCCGCATCGCTCACCTCGGTCTCCTTCCTCGGATTCTCGGGCGTTGTCGACGGCATATTCGGTTGAGAAAGGACGGGATAATATGCATCTTATTATAATTGCGGTTGTCATCGTCTCCGTCATCGGACTTATAGCCGGTCTCGGTCTCGCCGTTGCGTCAAAGGTCATGGCTGTCCCGGTCGACGAAAAGGCTGAGGAGATTCAGGCGGCGCTGCCCGGCGCAAACTGCGGCGCATGCGGCTTCTCCGGCTGCTCCGGCTATGCGGCAGCCCTCTCTCAGGGCAAGACCACCGACACCGGACGCTGCATGCCCGGCGGCGCAGAGGTCAGCAAAGCTATTGCAAAAATAACCGGACTCGCGGCGGGGGATGTTGTTCCCATGACTGCCGTTGTCCTCTGCCAGGGCAACATGCACAACACGGACACGAAGCTCAACTATGTCGGAGTCAAGAGCTGCAAAATGGCAACTCAGCTTTTCGGCGGACCGAAAGAGTGCGTCTACGGCTGCATCGGCTTCGGCGACTGCGTTGAGGTGTGTCCCTATGACGCAATTCATATCTGCGAGGGCGTTGCGAGAATAAATCCGCTCGCGTGCCACGCCTGCAAGATGTGCGTCAACACCTGCCCCAAGGGCATTATCGATCTGATGCCCCTGCATGAGGCAAAGGCTGCCGTCATGTGCAAGAATCATGACAAGGGCGCCCAGACCAGAAAAGAATGCAAGGCGGGCTGCATCGGCTGTATGAAGTGCGTCAAGACCTGCGAATACGGCGCGGTCACGGTCGAGAACTTCTGCGCGAAGGTCGATTACGACAAGTGCGTCGGCTGCGGCAAGTGCCACGAGGCGTGCCCGGTCAAGTGCATCGATGTTATCGAGCCCGGAGTGAAGATAACTGAGACGAAAGTCAACTAAATGAATACGCGAGAGCACCCGGAGTTGTGAAAACAGCTTCGGGTGTTTTTATAGTTAAATTTTATTTGCAAAAAAGATTGACGATGCTTGTGACATTTGCTATTATTTGGTTGTAGGAAAATCTTTCAATTAAAAAGCAGGCGGTGATACCGATGGTTAATTAAACTCGATAATCGGGGGAAAACAGGGCGGAAAAAATAAATGCCCGGAGGCGAAAGCTATATGAAAAAAGCAATAATTATATTAATATCGGTTCTTCTCATAACGAGCTTTGCGGCGTGCCGAAACGGGGATACGCCAGGGACGGCGGGAACGACCGTTCCGGAGAACACTTCGGCAGAAAGCACCGCCGAAATAAGTTCAGCTCCGCAGACAATCGAAAAAACTCTCGACGGAGTGACGCTGAAAGTTTATATCGAAAATCCGAAGGTCAAGCCGGGCGGCGAAGTGCATATCACGGCGACCGTCACGAACAACAGCGGAAAAGATATAGTTTCAACGCTCCCGATATATAATCAGCAGCACTATGAGATACGCACAAAAATTCTGACGCAGGGCGGAAAAGCGTTCTACGACAAAGATTATCCTGTAGAAATGACCGAGGATGCCACGCGCCGATTTATTATCAGGAGCGGGGAGAGCTATGTCCAGAATATGTATCTCGTCGCCGCCGAGATGGATTCCGGCATGAGTGGCACCGCCGATGCCGTGCCTTACGGTGCGGGAAAATGCGCGGGAACTTCAACTTTTAAATGGGATGGCAGCAACGGCGCAGAGAAGTCGCTGACGGTTTCGTTTGAGATAGAGATAGCCTGAATTTTATAATGAAAACCGACTCGAAGATATAATTTTTCGGGTCGGTTTTGTGATTCTTTGTTGTAAAGTGATATGGCTTTACACGGAGCTCAACGGTTGAATACACTTTTTGGATCAACATCGCAGAACACTTGATATTACTGCGATTCGACGGCAATTTTATATAAAATTTCGCTGATATAACAAAAATCCATATGTAAAGTTAAATCACTTTACATATGAATTTTTCTCTTAATCGAATTTTGTCTCCCAATGTTCGCTCTCGTTCGCATCGAAGCACATCAGTATCTGCTCGCGCGAGGTCTTTTCGCCCGCGAGATTCTCCGGCAGTTCGTCTCTTCCGAAATATTTTGTTTCGGTCGTTTCGATATTCGGAATGAATTCGCCGCCGACAACGGAGCAGAGGACGAAAACTTTTACGACCCCGTAAGCGTATATTGGCTTATTGTGCTTGTTCCTGTCCTGAACGGCGATGAGCCTGTCCGCGGTGACGCGCAAGCCTGCCTCTTCAAAAGTCTCTTTTACGGCGTTCTCCGCGACCGACTGATTTACATCGCACCAGCCGCCGGGGAGCGACCATGTGCCGTTCGATTCGTGGACGAGCAAAATCTTTCCGTCATTGAAAATCGCGGCGCGGGTATCGACCTTCGGTGTCTGATATCCGGTCTCGTTGCAGAAAAGCTCTTTGACCTTTTCTGCCGGGATGTCGCTTTTGTGGGCTACCATCTCGGCGGATATCTCTCTTATCCGCTTGTATCTCTCGAGGTCATAGGGGTCGTGTCCATATGTCAGCCCCGCCTGCGCGAGACTCTGGAGCTCAATAGCCCAGCTGAGCCAACTGTTCTGTTTGTCCATATTATCTCCTTTTTTAAAGGCTCCGTCAAATCCACTCCTTGATAACTTCCGGGTGCTTGAAAGTCTCATCTATAGACTTTAAGAAGGGGACTACATCGCCCATGTCGAGCGCGCGGTGGTCGAAAACGACGGTGAAAACGAGCTTCTTGCCGACCGTTACCGTGCCGTCCGGGTTTGCAATCGCCGTGTCGCGCGGAGCGCCTACGCCTATCGCGGCGACCTGCGGCGGGATTATCTCAAGCAGTGCGCAGATGCCGTCCCAGTCCTTGTAGAGCGAACCGAGGTTTGATACGGTTATCGTGCCCTGCTCAATGTCGTATTTTGTGAGCCTGTCGTACTCGGGTATATCATAATATTCTTTCTTGCTCTTGCCGGAGAGGGTTTTTACTTTGTACTTTCCGGTCTTTGAGCCGATGAGGCGGGATATCGTCTGAACCAATTTGCCTTTTGCAAGCCCCTGCAGCGTGTCGTTGAGCGAGACGTCGTACATGACCTGCGACATGTTTGAATTTTTCGCTCTGCGTTGAACATCGGCGAGCGTATCTCTGATATCCCTGAGGTTCTTGTCCTGCATGTTGTGCAGATTTACTGTCATCATCTCACCTGAGTCGAGAAGCATGGGCATCGAGATATTTATTTCGTCGAACTCCGTCACGCATCCGCGGACAAGGCGGGGCTTGAAATCGATATGTGCATTCATCGCGGGGCACTTCTTGAGCGCCTCTGTTATTACTTTTAATATAACTGCGTTGAGCGTGATCTTATCTTCTTTTGCGCGCCCTTCGTTGATTTCTTTGAAAACTTTCAGAAATTCGGACGCCTCAGGCTCGTTTGTAACAACGACATGGGGAATGTCGTGCCAGCTCTGCGCGGTCATGTTTGCGATTATCTTCCTGTTTATGCCGAAGTGCTCGGCTCTTCTGACTGTGAGTGACTGTCTCATTCTGAGGACTCCTTTCATTTTAGCGGTTATGCCGCATTAATAAAAGTATATATTGTCCTCAAACTTAAAAACAAGGAACAGTATCTGGAAGCATGTGCAAAAAGCGACACAAAAAGTGATTTGTGTCGCCAAAAATTATAAACAGTTTAGAAATATTTTCTGAAGCCGTTAAAATATATGCTTGTGGTGAAAGAGACGATAGTCGATGGATCTTCGCGGAAGTCGGAGTTTATCCACTCTGCAATAACGCTGACGATGCCGTTGAAGAACATTATATACATCCAGCGGAACTGCTTATCCGTGATCTCGGGGAAAAACTTCTTCCACTTTATCTGCGTCCTGTCGTAGTTCTTTACGAACAATGAATTGATGAAGCCCTTTCGCGGGCCGCATCTCATCATGTAGCAGCACAGGTCGGAATTATCCCTGACAATATCAAACAGACCGACCAATACTGCATCGAAAACCTCGGGATCCATTCTCTCGATCTGATTATCGATATCGGAGACGAACTCAGCCTCGATGCTCTTCATCAGCGCGTTGATGTCGTCATAGTGGCGGTAGAAGGTGCTTCTGTTGATGTCTGCGCGTTGACATATCTCTCGCACGCTGATCTTGTCTAAGTCCTTTTCTTCAAGCAGTTCGAAGAAGGTGCGGCGTATTGCCGTTTTTGTGTATGCCGTGCGCCTGTTGTGCGCGGGCCTTCCGGTTGCCGGGCTTGTCATGAAAATCACCTGCGTTCGTTTCTGATTCATATAAATATTACCACTAATATGCCTGATTGACAAGAGTTAGCGCGATTTTACTCATGTAAAAAAATATGTTGACAAAAGTGCTAAACACTGTTAAAATAACTAATTGCCGCAGGAAAAAGGCGGCTAATCCTTGCTGCGGACGAACCGCAGCCAAAAGACCAGAAGGAGGTGCTTTAAGAATGTCAGCAAACAACAGCTATGAAGCAATGATGGTTTTCTCCGTCAAGAACGGTGAGGAGGGCGTTCCCGCTCTCATCGAGAAGTTCAAGGCTCTCATCGAGCAGAACGGCACTCTGGACAGCATTGATGAGTGGGGCAAGCGCAAGCTCGCTTACGCTATTGACGATGAGCCCGAGGGATTCTACGCTCTGTTCAATTTCAGCGCTGCACCTGAGTTCCCCGAGGAGTTCTACCGTATCGCCGGTATAACCGACGGCGTTCTCCGCTCACTCGTTGTCAGAAAGTGAGGAAACAAAGATGCTTAACGTTGCAATAATTATGGGCAGACTCACTGCCGATCCCGAGCTGCGTACCACCGCTTCCGGCGTCGCAGTCACCACTTTCTCCGTTGCGGTCGATCGCCGCTTCCAGAGACAGGGTGAAGAGAAGCAGACCGATTTCATCAACGTTGTCGCCTGGAGACAGACTGCAGAGTTCGTTTCCCGCTACTTCCACAGAGGATCGATGATCGCTGTTCGCGGAAGTATCCAGCAGCGCAACTACGAGGACAAGAACGGCAACAAGCGCACTGCGTTTGAGATAGTTGCCGAGGAAGTCAGCTTCTGCGGATCAAAGGCAGAGACCGGCACGGGTGCCCGCCAGAACGAGCAGCCCGCGCGCGTTCAGCCCGCAGCGTCCTTCGCCACAGGCGGAGCGGACGATTTTGAGGAGATCCCGATAAGCGACGATCTCCCGTTCTGAGAAAAACTTGAACACGGCGTCTGACGCCGAACGAATAGCCCCGAGCCGCGAAACGGCTTTCGGCTTCCACCTTAGCCAAAGAGGAGGTTAACATCATGGCATATGAGAAAAACGACAGAAGACCCAACCGCAAGGGCCGCAAGAAGGTTTGCGCTTTCTGCGTCGACAAGGTTGAGTGCATAGATTACAAGGACACAGCCAAACTTCATAAGTATATCTCTGACAGAGCGAAGATTCTTCCCAGAAGAGTCACCGGCAACTGCGCCGCTCACCAGAGAGAGCTTACCACCGCTATCAAGCGTGCCCGTCACGTTGCTCTTCTTCCTTACACGAGCGACTGATAAAGCTGTCTACGGCTGCCGCATTCAGCGCAGACCAAAGAGCAAAAATGTTGAAGGTCACAGTTTGCGTCCGAAAACGCAGATTGTGACCTTTTTATTTTTTGCCGCAAATGCATCGGCCTTATTTTTTCTTTTTGCTTTACATGGCGGCACAGATGTGATAACTTTATATTTATAAGCAGTAATTTAAACGAGAGGAATAACAATGTCTCAGAATATGAACCGCCATTTAACGGCTTTGGAATTTGATAAAATATTGGAGCGCCTCGCGCAGTTCACGGCGTGCCCCGACGCGCGCGAGCTTGCGCTGAGCCTCCGTCCGGAGAGCGATATTGATCTCGCGCAGGCGCAGATGAATCAGACGCACGACGCGCATATGCTCCTTGCTCGCTTCGGCGGTCCGTCCTTCGGCGGGCTTCGCAATGTCAATAACGCCGCAGCGCGAGCCGGCGCGGGCAGCACGCTTTCCATGCGCGAACTGCTCGATGTTGCCGAGGTGCTCAGAACTGTGCGTGCTCTCGCCCAGTGGCGCAGCACGAACGCGGGAGTCGAGACCGTTCTCGACCCGCTTTTCTCGGCGCTTCAGCCGAACAAATATCTCGAAACGAAGATAACCTCCGCCATAATCTCCGAGGAGGAGATTGCGGACAGCGCCTCGCCCGAGCTCTTTGAAATAAGGCGCAAGATTCGCGTGCAGGAGTCTAAAGTTCGTGACCAGCTCGATAAGATGACCCACTCTGCGCACTACTCGAAGTTCATGCAGGAGAATATCATAACCCAGCGAAACGGGCGCTATGTTGTGCCCGTCAAGGCGGAATACCGCGGCGAGGTGCAGGGACTTGTCCATGATACATCTTCATCGGGTGCCACTGTGTTTGTCGAGCCGATGCCGGTCGTCGAAGCGAACAACGAGATAAAAGTCCTGCGCTCTAAAGAGCAGGACGAGATTGAACGCATACTTACAGCGCTCTCCGCGATGGTCGGCGAGTTTGAGCAGGGTATAAAAAACAGCTATGAGTGCGCCGTTGAGCTCAATGTTATCTTCGCAAAGGCGCAGTATGCCTATTCGATAGGCGCGACGGTGCCGCTATTGAACTCCGACGGCGAGATAGAGCTGCGCGCCGCCCGCCATCCGCTCATTGACAAAAACAAAGTAGTCCCCGTGGACATAAGGCTCGGCACGGACTTCGATACGCTCGTTATAACCGGCCCGAATACGGGCGGAAAGACCGTCTCGATAAAGACAGTCGGTCTTTTCACGCTCATGGCGATGTGCGGACTTATGATTCCTGCGGGCGACAGGAGCAGGCTCTCCGTATTCGATGAAGTTCTCGCGGACATCGGCGACGAACAGTCGATAGAGCAGTCGCTCTCGACCTTCTCCGCGCATATGACGAATATTATAGATATCATGGGTCAGGCGGGCGACCGCAGCCTTGTGCTCATAGACGAGCTCGGAGCGGGCACAGACCCCGTCGAGGGCGCGGCTCTTGCAATGGCGGTGCTCGAAGACCTGCATTTCAAGGGTGCGAAGATCGCCGCGACAACGCACTATGCCGAGCTCAAGGCTTATGCCCTCGAGACTCCGCGCGTCGAAAACGGCTGCTGCGAGTTCAATGTTGCGACCCTCAGCCCGACCTACCGACTGCTTATCGGCGTCCCCGGACGCTCGAACGCGCTTGCAATATGCGAGCGCTTGGGCATGGATATGCGCGTTGTGGACAGGGCGAAAGAGCTCGTCAACAATGAGAATGTCCGCTTTGAGGATGTCGTTGACAAGCTCGAAGAGAACCGCCGCCGCATGGAGGAGGAGCACGAGCGCGCCAAGGAGCTGACCGCAAAGGCGCGCGCCGAGCTGGAGAAAGCCGAAAAGCGGCTCGCCGAAGTCGATTCTCTGCGCGAGGCGGAGATAGAGAAAGCCAAGGCGCAGGCAGCGAAGCTGACTCAGCAGGCAAAACGCGAGAGCTATGCTCTGCTCGACGAGCTCGACAGGCTCAAAAAAGAAAAAGAGAAGACAAAAGATGCCGCAGACCTTGCGCGCCGCGCGCGCGCCGCAGTCAGAAAGGGTCTCGGCGCGATAGACGAGGCGGTCGACCCCGTGGTCGCCATGGGCGTTGAGAACGACGGCTATGTCCTCCCGCGCGAGCTCAAAAAGGGCGACACTGTTCTTATAGCCGATCTCGGCAAGGAGGCGACAGTGCTTTCGCCCGTTGACAGAAACGGAAATGTCGAAGTCCTCGCAGGCGCGGCAAAGACGCGTGTAAAGCTCAAAAACCTGCGCCTTATCGAGAACGCGCCGAAAAAGCGCAGCCCGAACTCCGGCACTCGCCGCACGGGAGTTGAGAGCAAGATGAACATGGATGCCTCCGCGCGGCTCGATGTCCGCGGGCTGACCGTTGACGACTGCATCATGGAGCTCGACAGATATATTGACTATATGCTCCGTATGGGTCTCGGCGAGTTCACCGTCGTCCACGGCAAGGGCACGGGCGCGCTCAGGAGCGCCGTCAACCAATATCTGCGCAAGTCGCCGTATGTCAAGCGCTTCAGGCTCGGAGTCTACGGCGAGGGCGAGGACGGAGTGACGATAGTTGAGCTCAAATAATAAAAAAGTTTTCCACACGGTTTTCCACATATCGGCGGGCGAGAAACGGCACATTTTGTTGTCTTTTGCCGCCCCGGGCACAACCGGTTGACAGAAAAACGCGCTTCGTGTTTTTCCGCCGCTTTTCCACATTCGGAATGTTGAAAAAAGTCCGCTTTCGGCGAAAAAATGTGCTTGACAGCCGACGATATTTTTAGTATAATAACCCCCTGTAAAGCGTTTTGACTTTACAGAGGGGTTTAGCCTTTACGCGATCTTATGAAAAGGGGGAGAAAACAAAGTGGCAAAAAATCTGGAAATAGCGGTTTTGCTCGATCTTTACGGCGATATGCTGACAGAAAAACAGCGCGATTTTCTGGGCTATTACTATAACGACGACCTGTCGCTCTCCGAGATCGCGGAAAACGAGGGAATAACCCGCCAGGGCGTGCGCGACGCCATAAAACGCGCCGAGGCTCAGCTTCTTGACATGGAATCGAAGCTCAAGCTCGCCTCGAAATTTGACGAGATACGCAGCGGACTCACTGAAATCATCGACTGCGCCGGCGAGATAGGGGATTACAATCTCAACCACAGCCTGTCGCGCGAAGTGAATGATTATACCGTGAAGATTAAGGCCATCGCCATGTCATTGATGGAGTGATCAGACTGCGGAAAAATCCGCCGGAGCCGCGTTGTGAGAACCTGTGAATTCAGTCACGCACACAAAGTGCGCTCCTTCATTCACAGAACCCCACGCCTTGCTCCGACAAATTTTTCTCAGTCCTCGATTGTGCGGATATGATTGCGGAAAAAGTTTGCCATAGCTGCGTTGTGAGAACCTGTGAATTCAGTCACAACTGTAGGGGCGGATATCATCCGCCCGCGAAATCAGCACAGTCCTCGATTGTGCGATGTGACTGCGGAAAAATCGCTCGGTACAATTCGGCTTGAAACGGTAACATAAAAACTACTTACTTTTTATACAGAGGTGAAAACATTGGCATTTGAAGGTCTTTCGGAACGCCTTGAAGCGGCGTTCAAGCGTCTTAAAAGCAAAGGCAGCCTCAACGAGGCGGATGTCCGCGCGGCGATGCGCGACGTGCGCATGGCTCTGCTTGAGGCGGACGTCAGCTACAAGGTAGCCAAGGATTTCACCGCCAAGGTCACCGAGAGAGCTATCGGCGCGGATGTTATGGAGAGCCTTACTCCCGCGCAGATGGTCATAAAGATAGTCAACGAAGAGCTTATCGATCTCATGGGCGGTACGAAGACCCGCCTCGCGACTGCGGCGCATCCGCCGACAGTGATAATGCTCTGCGGTCTTCAGGGCGCAGGTAAAACGACGCACTGCGCAAAGCTTGCGCTCATGCTCAAGAACCGCGGCAGCAGACCGATGCTCGTCGCGTGCGATATCTATCGCCCTGCGGCTATCAAACAGCTTCAGGTGCTCGGCGAAAAGGTCGGCGTGCCGGTCTTTGAAAAGGGTACGCAGGACCCGGTTGAAACAGCCAAACAGGCGGTCGCGCTTGCAAGGGACGAGGGCAACGACTATGTCATCATCGATACCGCAGGCCGCTTGCATATAGATGAGCAGCTCATGGATGAGCTCAAGCGCATCAAGTCGGAAGTCCGCCCGCACGAGATTCTTCTCGTGGTCGACGCGATGACCGGTCAGGATGCGGTCAATGTTGCCTCGACTTTCAACGAGACGCTCGGCATTGACGGACTTATCCTGACAAAGCTCGACGGCGACACCAGAGGCGGTGCGGCGCTCTCCGCGCGCGCTGTCACGGGCAAGCCGATAAAGTTCGTCGGCGTCGGCGAAAAGCTCGGCGATCTCGACACCTTCCACCCCGACCGCATGGCTTCGAGAATCCTCGGCATGGGCGATGTCCTCTCGCTTATCGAAAAGGCGGAGACCGCTATTGACGAGAAAAAGGCGGCGGAGCTTGAGGAGAAGATAAGAAAGAACAAGTTCGACCTCAACGACCTGCTCGATCAGATAACCCAGCTTCGCAAAATGGGCTCGATTCAGGACACGCTCGCAATGCTCCCGGGCATGGGCAAGAAGCTCCAGGGCGTGGATGTTGACGAGAAGCAGTTCGACCGTCTCCAGGCGCTCATCCGCTCGATGACCCCGAAGGAGCGCGAGAATCCCGATATAATCAATCCCTCCCGCAAAAGGCGTATCGCCGCGGGCAGCGGACAGAAGGTTGAGGATGTCAACAGGCTTCTCAACCAGCACAAGCAGATGCAGAAGCTCTTCAAGCAGTTCAACGGCAAAGGCTCAAAGAAAAAGATGCGCCGTATGGGCTTCGACCCGAGCAAGCTCGGAATGTAAAAACGGATGTTATCCTATAGGTCAGCCTTAGGGTTTACATTATATATTAATTTTGTATTACTTTTGGAGGTACAATTATCATGGCAGTTAAAATCAGACTTCGCCGCATGGGCGCAAAGAAGAACCCCTTCTACAGAATAGTCGTTGCAGATTCGAGATATCCCCGTGACGGCAGATTCATCGAGGAGATCGGCACCTATGATCCGCTCAAGACTCCCGCTGATGTGAAGATCGACGCAGACAAGGCAAAGCAGTGGATCGCCAACGGCGCTCAGCCCACCGATACTGTTAAGGATATCCTCAAGAAGAGCGGCGTCATCGACTGATAACGCTCAGCGTAAAACATGGCTCTCGGCAGTCTGCGGGGAGTTTTGTTTTTCTATGAAAGGAACATCGAAATGAAGGATTTACTTATATCCATCGCTCAGGGTCTCGTTGAAGAGCCCGATGCAGTTACCGTCACCGTTGACGAGCCGGATGATGAGGGCGTTACAGTCTATCATCTCCACGTCAGCGAGAATGACATGGGCAGAGTTATCGGCAAGCAGGGCAGAATAGCCAAGGCTATCCGCACTGTTATGCGCGCTGCCGCAACGCGCTGCGATGAGAAGGTCGCAGTTGAGATAGACTGATGATAAAGGACTATCTTGAAATAGGGCAGATAGTCGGCACCCACGGCGTGCGCGGGGAACTGCGCGTTCAGCCGTGGTGCGATTCGCCCGAATTCTTCAAAAAGTTCAAAACGCTCTACTACGACGCACACGGTGAAAAAAGCGTGGGCGTTGTTTGCGCTCGCCCCCACGGGAATATTGCGCTGCTGCGCCTCGACGGCTGCGACACGGTCGAAAAGGCGGCCTCGCTCAGAGGCAAGGTGCTCTATATGCGCCGCAGCGACGCGCATCTCGAGAAAGGCGACTGGTTCATAGCCGAGCTCATCGGCTGCCGCGCCGAGGACGCAAACAGCGGAAAAGTCTACGGAACCGTTACCGATGTCAGCCAGACCGGCGCAAACGATGTCTGGCACATAACGGATGACAACGGCACCGAGACTCTTATCCCCGCAATTCCCGATGTTGTCTCGAGCGTCGATGTAGAGAACGGAATTGTCCTGATAACACCGCTGAAAGGGCTGTTTTCAGATGAGGATTGATATTCTTACCCTCTTCCCGGAGATGTGCTGTGAGGTGCTCAGGGAGAGCGTCATAGGCAGAGCACGCGAGCGCGGCTGCGTTGAAATAAACTGCCGCAACATCCGCGACTATACGCTCGACAAGCACAACCGCGTCGACGATTCGCCCTACGGCGGCGGGACGGGCATGATAATGCAGGTGCAGCCGATATATGACTGCTACGAGTCCCTTTGCCGCGACACGGGCACGCGCCCGCATCTCATATATCTGACCCCGCAGGGAAAGACACTGACCCAAAAGCGCGTTGTGGAGCTGTCGAAGCTTGACAATATCGCGCTGCTTTGCGGTCACTATGAGGGCATAGACGAGCGCGTTATCGAGGAGATAGTGGACGAGGAAATCTCAATAGGCGATTTTGTTGTCACCGGCGGCGAGCTGCCGGCGCTTATGCTTGCGGACGCCGTGGCGCGAATGCTCCCCGGAGTGCTCGCAAACGAGGACGCATTTGAGCTTGAGAGTCATTTTTCTTCTCTGCTCGAATATCCGCAGTACACACGCCCCGTCGAGTGGCACGGCAAAGAGGTGCCGCCCGTTCTGCTCTCGGGTCACCACGCGAACATCGAGAAGTGGCGCAGGGAACAGAGCCTTGAGCGCACCTATCGCCGCAGACCCGATATGCTCGAAAAAGCGGAGCTGAGCCGAAAAGACCGAGCGTTTCTCTCGTCTTTGAAGAGTGAGGACTGATTTCCGAGGCAATAATTTAATGTGCAACCTGCATTAAAAAGATGTGCCTTGTATGGTCAAAATACACAACAAAGCCCCCGCCCGAATTTTTAACTTTGGAACAGGCAACGAATTATCGCCTTTGAGGGCGAAAGTCGCAAGTAAATTGTTGACGGGGACAAGTTTTATGATATAATATATAAGCAGTAGAATAAAATTTGAATTTGTGTGTGGGAGATTATATATTATGTATGTTAAAGATGTTATGGTACAGAATCAGGTAGGACTTCATGCACGTCCGGCAACTTTTTTCATTCAGAAGGCTAACGAGTTCAAGTCTTCCATCTGGGTGGAAAAGGACGAGCGCAGAGTCAACGCCAAGAGCCTTCTCGGCGTGCTTTCCCTCGGCATCATGGGCAACACCCAGATCCGCATCATCGCAGGCGGTCCCGACGAGGAGCAGGCTGTTGATGAGCTTGTGAAGCTTGTTGAGTCCGGCTTCGCCGAGTAATATCATTTTAATACAGATAAGCAGGCTTAGGCCTGCTTTTTCTTTTTGTCTATTTTCATCGCTTCGCGGCATATAATATCTTTGAGAAGGATATTTTCGGCGGTGATAGTATGTTTTCGGTTCTCGTTATTGCTGACGATGCCGGCTTTTTCAGGCGAAGGCGGCTGTTTAGGGCTCCGCAGGTGCGCGATGTGCGCGTATACGGCGGTCTGCCGTTTCGCGAGATAATTTCAGCCAGGCGGCGCGGAAAAATAAACCGCGCGGCGATATGCGAAGCGGCTGGCAGATGTTCGGGCACAATGCTTCTGCCTGAAGATATAGCGCCCGGCGGCGGGATAGACGAGCCCGATCTCTCCGATTACAGAAAGCTCGTTTTCTTCAACACTGCGTGCTCTATATTGCGCTCGTCCTGCGGGTGTGGAGTGCGCGGCGAGCTGCTGATAAAAGACAAAAACGCCTCCGCTGCCCAGAGGCTCGGCGTTGCAGTGCCGCTGTTTTCGGATATCCGCGTCGCGACTTCGTGCCCGGACGGGTATTCGCGCCCGATAGAAAACGCCATGGACGAATTCGGCGCGGCGGTTCTCGACGGAATCAGCGACAGCGCGGATGCAGTTATCGACCTCGATTCGTCGCCCGAAAAGTTTGTCTGCGGCGGCGAAGTTTTTACGGCGGGAAAAATAACGCTCCCGAGCGCATATGCGCGTCTCATGCCGACGGGCGCGGACTCGCTTGAATTCGCGGGTGCGCTTTATCTTATAAGCCGAATCCACTCGCTCGCGCAGCTTTGTTTTTCCGAAATATATCACGGCGGAAAACCGCTTTCTCTGCGCGCCGCGTCGGAGCTTATAAGGCTCTCGGCGGCGCCGTAAACTATTGACAACAGGCGATAAAATGAATATAATAACAATATTGTGGATAAGTGCCTGAAAAGGCCTTAGTGTATCAATTTTTAAAATTTAAGGAAGAAGGATGGCCTTAAAATGGAAAAGCAGATCGTATTGACAAGAGAGAGCTACGATGCCAAGGTTAAGGAGCTCGAACAGCTCAAAACCACCGGCAGAGATGAGATAGCCGAGCGCATCAAAGTTGCGCGTTCTTTCGGCGACCTTTCCGAAAACTCCGAGTATGATGAGGCGATGAACGAGCAGGCAAAGCTCGAAGCTAAAATCGCCCGCCTTGAAAACGACATCCGCAACGCGAATATCCTCGATGAGGACAATCTGAATGCGGGCGTGGTTCATCCCGGCTCAAAGGTCAAGGTCGAGAATGTCGAGACCGGCAAGAAGAGCGAGTATACTATCCTCGGACCCAGCGAGTCGAACCCCTCTCAGGGCATAATCTCCGACCAGTCGCCCATAGGCAAGTCGCTTATCGGCAACCGCAAGGGTGATGTAGTCGATGTTCCGCTGCCGACCGGAAAGATTCTTCAGCTCAAGATTCTCAGCATTGCAAAGTCAAAGTAAAAAAGCACAGTTCACATAAATCCAAGGAGTGAAAAAAATGCCGGATGAGATAAACACCAACCCCGTCTCCGCCGAGAGCGAAGAGGCTCAGGAGGACATAAACGCCCTGCGTCAGATCCGCCTGGACAAGCTCAACGAGCTTTGCGCCGCAGGGGAGGATCCGTTCAAAATAACAACAGCGGATCAGTCCGCCCATGCACAGGAGATAGTTGACAATTTCGAAGCGATGGAGGGCAAAGAGGTCTCCATATGCGGACGAATGATGTCAAGACGCGATATGGGCAAGGCGAACTTCATCGATATCCGTGACCGCTCGGGCCGTATTCAGGTCTATGTGCGCATAAACGATGTCGGCGAGGATACATTTGCAAAGTTCAAGAAGTGGGATATCGGCGATATCCTTGAAGTGCGCGGCACGGTGTTCAAGACCCGCAGGGGCGAGATATCCATCCACGCAACCGCACTTCGCCTGCTGACGAAGTCACTGCTCCCGCTGCCCGAAAAATTCCACGGTCTGCGCGATACCGATACCCGCTATCGCCGCCGCTACCTTGACCTCATAGTCAACCCCGATGTCAAGGATACATTTATAAAGAGAAGCCTGATAATTCGCGAGATAAGAAACTATCTCGATTCCAAGGATTTCATCGAGGTCGAGACGCCCATTCTTGTTCAGAATGCGGGCGGCGCTGCCGCGCGTCCGTTTGTGACCCATCACAACGCCCTCAACGAGGATCTCAACCTGCGCATTTCCCTTGAACTCTATCTCAAACGCCTTATAGTCGGCGGACTTGAGCGAGTCTACGAGATGGGCAGAGTTTTCCGCAACGAGGGTCTTGACGTGCGCCACAATCCCGAGTTCACGCTCCTTGAGATATATCAGGCGTATACAGATTTCCACGGCATGATGGACCTTGTCGAAGAGCTCTACAGAACCGTTGCTCTCAAGGTTCTCGGCACTGCCGTCGTCACCTATGACGGCGTGGAAATTGACCTCTCCAAGCCCTTTGCCCGCATGACGATGGTCGAGGCGGTCAAGAAATATGCAGGCGTCGATTTCGCTGAAATCGATCTTGAAACTGCCCGTTCACTCGCCAAGGAGCGCGGCATCGAATTTGAAGAGAGACACAAGAAGGGCGACCTGCTCAACCTCTTCTTCGAGGAATATGTTGAGGACAAGCTCGTTCAGCCGACCTTCATCACGGAGCACCCGGTCGAGATTTCCCCGCTTGCAAAGAGAAAGCCCGACGATCCGAACTACACGGAGCGTTTCGAGCTGTTCATAACCTGCCGCGAGATGGCGAACGCCTTCTCCGAGCTCAACGATCCTATTGACCAGCGCGGCCGCTTTGAGGCTCAGGAAGAGCTGTTTGCCGCCGGCGACGATGAGGCGAACCACACCGACGAGGACTTCCTTATGGCTCTCGAATACGGTATGCCCCCGACAGGCGGCATCGGCATCGGTATCGACCGCTTTGCCATGCTCCTGACCGACAGCTACTCAATCCGCGACGTTCTGCTCTTCCCGACGATGAAGTCGCTTGACGGCGATGCGTCCAAGAAGACCGCGGTTGTCGAAGAGGAAAAAGAGGAGGAGACTCCCGAGACCATAGACTTCTCAAAGGTCGAGATAGAGCCTCTCTTCAAGGATTTTGTCGATTTTGAGACTTTCAGCAAGTCCGATTTCAGAGCCGTCAAGGTCAAAGAATGCACCGCAGTGCCCAAGAGCAAGAAGCTGCTCAAGTTCGTCCTCGATGACGGCACGGGCACCGACCGCATTATTTTAAGCGGTATTCATGCCTATTATGAGCCAGAAGAGCTTGTCGGCAAGACGCTCATAGCCATAACCAACCTGCCGCCCAGATCGATGATGGGCATCGATTCGTGCGGAATGCTCCTGAGCGCCGTACATTCGGAGGAGGGCGAAGAGAAGCTCAATCTTCTCATGGTCTCCGGTCGCATCCCCGCGGGCGCAAAGCTCTATTGATATATGAAAATATCGGTTGCTCTTGCCGCATATAACGGCGAGAAATATATAGGAGAACAGATCGAATCCATACTCCCTCAGCTCGGCAGGGACGACGAGATAGTCGTCAGCGACGATAACCCCGCGGGCAAGACCCGCGCGGCTGTCGAATTCTATTCGGCATATGACGGGCGCGTCAGATATGTCGAAGGCACGGGCGAGGGCGTATGCAGAAATTTTGAAAACGCTATTCTCAACTGCTCGGGAGATGTAATCTTCCTGTGCGATCAGGACGATGTCTGGCTCCCGAACAAGGTTGAGCGCGTCATGAAAGCGATTGAAAACGGCGCAGACGTCGTGCTGCATGACGCAATGATGACGGACGGGGAACTGAACGTCACCGACGAATCTTTCTTCAGCCTCAACGGCTCGAAGAGGGGATTTGTCAGAAACTTTCTGAAGAATTCATATATGGGCTGCTGCATGGCGTTCAGGCGCGATTTCGAGACTGCGTTTATGCCGTTCCCCAAAGATCTCGCCATGCATGACTGGTGGATAGGACTCAACGCCGAGCTAAAAGGCAAGGTCGAGTTCATATACGAGCCTCTTATCAAGCATCGCTGCCACGGCGGCAATGTGACAGGAGGCAAGACCACCGCCGCGCAGAAGATATCCTGGCGTATTCAGATGGCGGGAGATATACTGCGATACAAAAACGCAGACTGACGCTGACCGTGATAAGTCAGCACTTTAAAGAGGTGTGAAATTGGGAAAATATAAGGTCACGGGGTGCATAGTGACGCACAACAATATGCATTCCATCAAAAAGACCCTTGATTCTCTGCTCGAGTTCACCCGTGCCGATTTCAAGCTCTATGTTGTGGACAATTCCTCAACCGACGGCACCCCGGAGTTTATCGAGCAGAACTACCCGCAGCTTGAGCTTATCCGCAACGCCGGAAACACCGGCTTCGGAGCGGGTCATAATCTGGTGATGGACAGGCTTGATTCAAAATATCATGTCGTCATAAATCCGGATATTACAGTAAAGAACGACGCGATATCCGCCCTTGCGGACTATCTCGAAGAGCATGAGGATATAGGTATGCTCGCCCCGAAAATCTGTTTCCCAGACGGGCGTATGCAGATCCTCGGCAAGCGCGACCCGAAGATAAAATATCTTTTTGCCAGCCGCCTGCGCAACGAAGAGAAGCCGGGCAGGCTCCTGCGCGAATACGCAATGCTCGACGAGGACTACACAAAGCCCTTTGACATTGAGAACGCCTCCGGATGCTTCTTCATGATAAGAACGGAGCTGTTTCGCAAAATCGGCGGCTTTGACGAGGGATATTTCCTCTATTTTGAAGACAGCGATATAACCCGCACCGTGCGCAAATATGCCCGCGTCGTGTTTGATCCGTCGGTTGTCGTCTATCACGAATGGGAGAGGGAGTCGAAACATAACTTCAAGCTCCTGCTCGTCCATATCCGCTCGATGTTCTACTATATGAAAAAGTGGAGGTGATTCGGATGAAGAAATACTTCAAGAATTTTTATAAGTACCGTTTCCTTTTCACCGAGATCGTTCGCAAGAACATTAAGCTCCAGTACAGGAACTCGGTTCTTGGTATGTTCTGGACATTTCTTCAGCCGCTTCTGACGATGATCGTGCTCGCGTTCATCTTCGGAAATATCTTCGGACGCGATGAGTCGAAGGTTCTCAACTATCCCGTATATTTGCTCTGCGGCCGTCTGCTCTATGAGTTCTATTCCCAGGCGACCAAGCGCGCCATGCGATCGATAAGAAACAGCGCATCGGTCATAAAGAAGGTGTATGTGCCCAAGTACATATACCCCATGGCGAATGTCGCGTCGAACTTCATAACGTTTTTGATTTCGCTTCTTGTGCTTGCGGTCGTTATGGCGTATTACATGATATTCACCGACACCGCCATGCGCCTGACTCCGTATATTCTGCTCTCCTTCGTGCCGATACTCATACTCTTTGTGCTGTGCGTCGGCGTCGGAATGATACTTTGCACCATGGAGGTTTTCTTCAAGGATGTCGAGTATATGTACGAAGTTTTCTGCATGCTGCTGTTCTATGCGACTCCCATATTCTACAATGTCGAGACTCTGCATATAACCAACAGGTATGCACAGTATGCGCTCATGGCAAACCCGCTCTATTCGATAGTCTCGATGTTCAGGGACTGCGTGCTTTTCGGCAGGGCGATGAATCCGAATCATATAATCTACTCCGCCGTCTTCAGCGTTGCGATGCTGCTCATAGGCGTGCTGGTGTTCTACAAGAAGCAGGATGATTTCATCCTGCACATCTGATGGGAGGGCGTAATTATGGGCAACGTAATGGTTGATGTAAATCACGTCAGCATCAGATTCATTCAGAATCAGGAAAAGGTAGACAATCTAAAAGAATATTTCATAAAGCTCGTCACCCGCAAGCTCAGGTATGACGATTTCTGGGCGTTGACCGATGTCAATTTCCAGATCGAAAAGGGCGAGCGCCTCGGTGTTCTCGGCTTCAATGGAGCCGGCAAGAGTACACTGCTCAAGACTGTCGCAGGCGTTCTCAAGCCCACCAAGGGCACGGTCACGACAAAGGGCGTTATTGCCCCTCTGCTTGAACTCGGCGCGGGCTTTGACATGAACTACACCGGCAAGGAGAATGTCTATCTCTACGGCGCAACGATGGGCTATTCGAGAAAATACATCGAGGAGCGCTATGATGAGATAGTCGAATTCGCCGAGCTCAAAGACTTCATGCATGTCCCGGTCAAGAACTATTCCTCCGGTATGCGTGCGCGTCTTGGCTTCGCGATAGCTACTGCGGTCGATCCGCAGGTGCTTATTCTCGACGAGGTGCTCTCTGTCGGCGACGCCCGTTTCAGAGCCAAGAGCGAGAAACGCGTCATGTCGATGTTTGAAAACAATGTAACGGTGCTCTTCGTCTCGCACTCGACAGAACAGGTGCGCAGACTCTGCAACAAGGCCATAATCCTCGATCACGGCAAGATGATAGCTTCCGGAACGAGCCAGGAGGTCTGTGATATCTACGACCGTATGGTCAAGGGAATAAAATAAGAAAGGGTGTTTTTCAGATGGTCATAGGAGCGATTTTTGCCGGCGGTATCGGCAGCAGAATGGGCAGCGCAGATATGCCCAAGCAGTATCTCCAGCTCGGCTCAAAGCCGATAATAGTCCACACGATAGAGAAGTTTGTCGTCAATCCCGGAATCGACCGCATAATAGTCCTCTGCCCCAAGGCATGGATAGCCCACACGAAGGATCTCGTGAAGAAATATCTCGGCGAGGCTATCGCAGAGAAGATAAATGTCGTTGAGGGCGGCTCAACAAGAAACGGCACGCTCGAAAACGCGCTCAAGTTCATCAACGAGAATTTCGCCATTGACGATGACAGCGTTATTGTTACCCACGACGCAGTCCGTCCGTTTGTCACCCACAGAATAATTGACGAAAATATCGAGGCTGCGAAGAAATACGGCGCGTGCGACACTGTTATTCCCGCAACGGATACAATAGTCCGCAGCGAGGACAGCGAAAATGTCAGCAGCATCCCGACCAGAAGCGAGCTGTATCAGGGTCAGACTCCGCAGTCCTTCAGAATAAAGGAGCTTGAGAGCGTTCTCAACAGCCTCACCGAGGACGAGAAGAACACGCTGACCGACGCGTGCAAGATTTATACAATAAAGAACAAGCCCGTCCGCATCGTCGACGGCGAAGTGTTCAACATCAAGATAACCTACACCTATGATCTCAAAGTTGCAAACGCACTTCTGGGGGTTGTGAACAATGATAAATGAAGTATATCAGCTTATAGCGCCCAAGCTCATTGACACGGCGTACAAGGAGATAGACCTCTCGAAGAACGAGGTTATTCTCCGTCCCGTCAAGATGTCGATATGCAAGGCGGATCAGCGCTACTATCAGGGTCTGCGCAACCGCGCCGTTCTCATGAAGAAGCTGCCCATGGCTCTTATCCATGAGTGTGTCGCCGAAGTAATATATGACCCGAGCGGCGTGTTTTCGGTCGGCGAGATGCTCATTCCGATACCCAATACACCCACCGAGACCGACCCGGTCATCGCCGAGAACTATCTGCGTTCGAGCCACTTCTGCTCGAGCGGATATGACGGCTTCATGCGCGACTATATCCAGATGCCCCACGACCGCCTTGTCAAGGTGCCCGAGGGCTTCGATATGCGCGTCGCTTCGTTCTCGGAGCTCGTCAGCGTCAGCGTGCAGTCCATCTCGCGCTTCGAGAAGTTCGCGAATTCCAACCGCCGCAGAATCGGTATCTGGGGCGACGGAAATGTCGGCTTCATAACCGCATTGATGCTGCACTATCTCTATCCGAACGCCGAGCTCTATATATTCGGCACGGTTGAGGACAAGCTCAATTTCTTCACCTTTGCAAAAGAGACATTCCATGTTGACGCGGTGCCTGAGGGAGTCAGCATCGACCACGCGTTCGAGTGCGTCGGCGGCCCCGGCTCAAGACCCGCGATAAATCAGATGATAGACCTCATTGAGCCCGAGGGCAGCATTTCGCTCATGGGCGTCAGCGAGAACTTCGTCGATATCAACACGAGAATGGTGCTTGAAAAAGGTCTCAATCTCTTCGGCTCTTCGCGCAGCGGCAGGAAAGATTTCCTGCGCACGATGCAGATTTTCGCAGAGCATCCGGAGGTCGGACACTACCTTGAGAATCTTATCGGCGATGAGTTCAAGGTTCGCGATATCCCGGATATCCACAAGGCGTTCAACGCCGACTATATGAGAAACTTCGGCAAGACCGTCATCGATTGGGACAAATAATGAAAAAGCTGTTTTATACTATTTACGCAGTGATATTCAGAATATGCCGCCTTTTCCCTGTCAAAAGGGGAAGGGTGGCTTTGGTATCTCCGCACAACGCGGATTTCAACGATTCGCTCGGCGCGGTTAAGACGGAGCTTGAGAGGCGCGGAGGCTATGATATAAAGCTCATTACCCGCCGCGACATCGAGCTTTCAAAGAATCCGGCGAAGCTCATAAAAGGCGCATTCAGGTTCTTTTTCGTCAGCTCATACCGCCTTGCAACAGCGCAATATATCTTTTTGAACGACAATTTTATGCCCCTCGCCTATATAAATTTCAGCCCGGAGACGAAAGTTGTCCAGCTCTGGCACGCCGAGGGCGTGTTCAAGCGATTCGGGCTCTGCTCGGCGCTTCCGCCGGAGATTGAGGAGCTTGAAAAGCGCTGCTGCAAGCGCTATACCCACGCGGTCTGCTCGTCAAAAAATGTCGTGCCGTATTATGCCAAGGCGTTCGGCCTGCCCGAGGAGCGTGTGCTGCCCTTGGGAAGCGCGCGCACGGACAGATTCTTCTTGCCCTTTGACACCGAAAAGCTCAGAGCGGAGTTTGACGAAAAATATCCGCAGTGCAGGGGCAAAAAACTCGCACTCTATGCCCCGACATTCCGCGACGACCCGAAGCGCGACGGCGAGATAATGAAAAACTTCGACGCGAAGAAATTTGCGGAGCGTTTTTCTGATGAATATGTTCTGCTCATCCGCCTGCATCCGCAGGTTCATACGGGCGAAGTGGACGCGGGCGAGAGCGCGATAGACATGACGGGATATCCGGATGTCGGCGAGCTCGTTCAGATATGCGACCTGCTGATAACCGACTATTCTTCAATATGTATGGATTTCGTGCTGCTCGGAAAGCCTTGCCTTTTCTATGCATTCGACCTTGAGGAATATGAGCGCGAGCGCTCGTTCTTCTTTAATTATGAAGACTATGTGCCCGGCAGAACGGCAAAAACTTTTGACGAACTGCTCGATGTGATATCAGGCGGCGATTTCGGAAAAGACAGGCAGGAGAAGTTCAAAAACTTCAATTTTGACGCCCTCGACGGCAAAAGCGCCGAGAGGATAGTCGATGCGATAGTCAAATAAAGGCGCAGCACTTGACAGACTGCGAGCTTTTATTGTATAATTAACCGTTAGAAACAAGCTTTATCAGATAGTCAAAGGAGGGACGCGCCCGGGGCGCGGCTTATATGTCAGGACATTCAAAATGGAGTACGATCAAGAGAAAGAAAGAAAAAACGGATAACCAGCGCGCGAAGATCTTCACGAAGATCGGCCGCGAGATAGCCGTTGCGGTGCGTGAGGGCGGCCCCGATCCGGCGTCGAACTCGAAGCTCAAGGATATCATTTCCAAGGCTAAGGCGAACAACGTTCCCAACGACAACATAGACCGTATTATTAAGAAAGCTGCCGGCGACGGCAATGCGGACAACTACGAGGAGATCATGTACGAGGGCTACGGCCCGTCGGGCATCGCCGTTATAGTTGAGACCCTTACCGACAACCGCAACAGAACTGCGGGCGACATGCGCCATTATTTCGACAAGTTCGGCGGCAACATGGGGCAGAGCGGCTGCGTCTCGTTCATGTTCTCGAAGCAGGGCGTTATCGTTATCGAAAAGGACGACGATATCGATGAGGAGAAGCTGATGGAGGATGCGCTTGAGGCAGGAGCTATCGACTTCCTGACCGACGACGGCGTTTATGATATCCGCACCGAGCCCAACGATTTCTCCGCAATATGCGAGGATCTCGAGAAGAAGGGCTACACCTTCCTCTCCGCAGAGGTCGAGTATGTTCCCTCGAGCTACACCAGACTCGAAAATGAGGACGATATCAAGAACATGAGCAAGATGCTCGAGATGTTCGAGGATAACGACGACGTTCAGAATGTCTGGCACAACTGGGAAAACGCCGACGACGCAGAGTAAAATCAAAAAAGACGAGAGCTGCCAATATGGCGGCTCTTTTTGTGTTTGTATGTAAGCTTTGTTAAATTCAATTTCTCAGTATTTGCAGATTGAAAATACACGCCACAATTGAATTTTATAATTGGACTTCCAATAGCCGCGTCGCAGTGTTTGAAAGCTCTCTTAGAGGAGCGAGGGAACGGCTTGCGCAGCAAGACGCACGAGCGCGCACTCGTTCAAGCTCCGGCGCGTTTGCGCGCGAATGTGCCGAGCAACTTATTGAGAGTCTCGAGCTAAGTACTGCGGCGCGGCGTTCGCGGGGTCTCGGGGCGCAGCCCTGAGTTTGCTTTTCTTTTGCAGGCGTTTTCTTTTTCAAATAAAAAGAAAATGCCGAAACGCGGAAAGGAGATATTATTTGATTGTGATGGGTCGCAAAGGTAAGGGCAAGTTATCGACATTTCAAAATTGCCACGATTCTGTCTCAGCTATCGCTGATATTACGAATTGCACTGCTTAAAAATCACATAAAAATGGGAAACCCCCAGAGCACCGGAAGCTCTGGGGGTGATGGGGAACTGATTTGCCGTCGCCCGCACAAGCGGCGGCAATCGAGAAGTTGTTTTGTTTTTTTATCCGTTCAGAACACTTTTACGGTTCGGTTCTGCCGGAGGTCGAACTGCCTACTGCCGCCACTGACATGACGACTGCCAATACCAAGATGATTCCTAATGCTTGTAATACCATTTTGTTGTCCTCCTTAACCGTTTCGTAGTTTCTCTTTCCTACGATACATAGTATATACCGAACATGGGGCTAAAGCCACCACAAAACGATTACAGTTGAATACAAAATGGTTACAAAGAAAGATTAAATTGTAACATTTCTGTAACAATTTCAGGCGAAATTGTCAGCTTGTCAGCTCGATGAGGTCTTTTATGCTCAGCTCCGGCTGCAAAGCGCGGTTTACGGCGAGCGAGAGCAGTCCCGAACAGCGCTCGATAAGCAGGTCTATCTCTTTCGGTGTGACCATCATTTTTGCGTCCTCGGCAGGTTCATTTGTGTTATTGCCCGACACATCGCGGGCGAGCGTGTGCGCATCAACGACCGTCGGAACGCCCACGGATATGACCGGGACGCCGAGCGTTTTTCGGCTTATCTCGGCGCGGGAATTGCCGACACCCGAGCCGGGGATTATTCCGCTGTCAGATATCTGAACTGTGCTCCCGAGCCTGCCGAGCTTGCGCGCGGCGAGTGCATCGACGACTATCACGGCGCAGGGCTTTATCACATTCACCGCGCCGAGCAGCAGCTCGCCTGTTTCGACTCCTGTCTGACCGAGCACTCCGGGTGCTATCGCCGCGACCGGGCGCAGCCTGCCGAGCCCCAGCTGCTCGCATAGCTCGCGCTTTAGGTGTCTTGTGACAAACACGCCGCCGATAAATTTGGGGCCGAGCGCATCGGGAGTTATATTAGTGTTGCCGAGCCCCGCGGCGAGCACCGTGCCCTCGGACGGGAGCAGGCGAGAGAGCTCCTGCGCCACGGCATCTATAAGCTCGTCGCTTATGCGCGAGGAGCGCGCGAACGACTGCGACTGCACGGTTATATATTCTCCGCGCGGCTTGCCCAATATTTCTTCGCCGCGCCTGTCCGTGACTCGCAAGCGGGTTATTTCCGCGCCCGCGCTTTCAAAGCTCGTGCATTCCACGCCGTCGATTCTGCTGCCCTCGAGATTTTCGCGCACTTCGAGCGCAAGGTCTGTTCTGAAGTTCATTTTTTCGTCTCCGTTTCGCTTTCGCAGGGGTGCGAAAGGCAAAAATTTTTTCTTTTTCTCTTGCATTTTGGCAAAGTCTATGATAAGATTATTAACTGTATGATGAAGGAGGTGCAAAAATGCCTAATATCAAGTCAGCTAAGAAGCGTGTCATCGTCAACAAGACAAAGGCCGCCCGCAACAAGTCCCGCAATTCAGCCCTTAAGACTGCCATAAAGAAGGCTCACACTGCTGCTGAGACCAACGCGGCAGATAAGAAGGAAGTTGTCACCGCAGCTATAAAGAAGGTCGATCAGGCAGCCGCCAAGGGCCTTATTCATAAGAACAATGCTGCTCGCAAGAAGTCCGCTCTTGCAAAGCTTCTCAACGAGGCGTAAGATTGCAAACAAACGATTAACGGTTTTGGCTTTTGCCATGACCGTTAATTTTTTTTACTCTTTTCGCTATTTTTCTTTTTGATGCGGCATAATATCCATTTGTAAATTTTTATCGTATGGTTTGACTTTTGCCTGCGTTTGGCGTATAATCATAATCGATAAGAATCAAACAGGAGGTGAGACCATGGACAAAGCTAAGAAGATAATCAAGATCGTCGCTATCATCATCGCTGTTGCCGCCGCTGTTGTCGGTATAGCGTTTGCCGTCAAGAAGATCATAGACAAGAAGAAGGCTGCTGCCGACGAGCCGGAGAATTATGTCTCCTGCTCCTGCTGCGATACCTGCGCACCCGCAGCCAACTGATTTTTTGAAAAAATTTCACCTGCTATACGCTATTGTGTATGGCAGGTGACTTTTTCTTATTTTTCCTTTGGTCTCGCAACAAATGACGCGATAAGACCGCAGAGCACCGCCGCGGTTATCCCCGCGCTCGATGCGGTCAGAGGACCCGTCAGGATGCCGAGCGCGCCTTTTTCGGCGATAGCCTCCTTGACACCTTTTACCATGGCGAAGCCGAAGCCCGTCAGCGGAACCGTCGCCCCCGCGCCCGCCCATTTTGCGAGCGGAGCATAGATTCCGACTGCGCCGAGCACGACTCCCGCCACGACGAAGCAGACGAGTATGCGCCCGGGTGTGAGCTTTGTCAGATCCATTATTATCTGACCCACCGCGCATATCGCGCCGCCGACCGCGAACGCCTTGAGAAAGCTGAGAAATATATCCATATCATCACCCGAAAGTATTTTTTTCAAATCTATTTTTTCCCCGCGGCGCGGCTATATTCACGCCTTTTGTATCGGGGAAAAATACACACTGTGAAATTAATAAAATTTTTACCGATAAAGTATTGACAAACGGCGATAATATTAATAATATCTATACTATAAGAGGCACGGAAATTAATTCCGCTTTCCTCGAAAACAAAAGGTTGATTTTAAAATTATAGTATAAGGAGAAATAAAAATGTCAACTTTTGAAAGAGTCCAGAAAATCATTTGCGAGCAACTCGAGATAGACAGCCATCTTGTTACCGAGGATGCATCTATTTCCGGAGATCTCGGCGCAGACAGCCTTGATCTTGTCGATCTCTCTATGTCCATCGAAGAGGAATTCAACCTCGAAGTTCCCGACGATGTTCTCGATCATGTCAGAACTGTCGGCGATATCGTTAAGTTCATCGAGGACAACGCGTAAATATAATCAATAACAAAGGGGCTGTTTTGTATTGGATTCAATATGAAACAGCCCCTTTTGCCGCAACGGAGGGATATAAAATGATACTGAAGAATGCGGATATTTTCGATTCCGAGTTTGCTCTGCGCCGCGCGGATGTGCGCGTTGAGGACGGCAAAATAGCTGAAATAGGCGAAAATTTAAACGGCGGGGAGGAGCACGATCTTTCCGGATGCGTTATCCTGCCCGGCTTTATCGACATACATATCCACGGCTGCGGGGGAGCGGATTTCTCCGACGCTCAGCCGCATACGCTCGAAACCATGTCACGGACTCTCGCGAGTTTCGGCGTAACTTCGTTCTGCCCCGCGTCGATGACTCTGCCATATGACAGGATAGAAAAGGCGTTTGAGAATGCGGCGGGATATCTCGGCAAGGAGTGCGGCGCATATATCCTCGGCATCAATATGGAGGGGCCGTTCCTCTCATATGCAAAGCGCGGCGCGCAGAATCCTGAATATCTGCATGAGCCGGACATAGACGAGCTCAAAAAGCTCGATAAAATCTGCAAAATAAGACTTGTGTCGCTAGCACCCGAGCTTCCGGGAGCTATAGAATTCGCGCGCGAGGCGTCGAAGATATGCACGGTGTCCGCCGCGCACACCGCCGCGACATTTGAGCAGGCGGAGCTCGGCTACAAAAACGGAATAACCCACACGACGCATCTCTTGAACGGCATGGATCCGATATATAACCGCAAGCCCGGCGCGGCAGTAGCGGCGCTCAGAGCCGAAAACGCCACGGCGGAGCTGATAAGCGACGGGATGCATATCCACCCGGCGTATCTCGCCCTGCTCTATAAAATACTCGGCGAGGACAGGAGTGTCGCGGTCAGCGACTCCATGTGCGCCTCGGGTCTCGGCGACGGCGAATATGAGCTCGGCGGCACGACAGTGTATGTAAAAGGCGGCAAGGCTCTGCTCGCCGACGGTACGATAGCCGCGAGCACGACGAATATTTTTGCTGAGTTCAGGAATATAATCAGCTTCGGCGTGCCCGTCCGCCAGGCGGTGAAATCCTGCACAATAAATCCCGCCCGCGCGATAGGCGTTGACGGTGTGACGGGCAGTATAGCAGTCGGCAAGCGCGCCGATTTCACTGTTCTTTCGTCCGATTTGAAAGAGCTCGAGTGCGTCTATATAAAGGGAAAAAGAATATAAAAAAGTATGCAAATCGCCGCTTGTGTGGTATAATATAGTATCTTAGACTCAAAGCTCGGAGGCTGAACATGAACTTTCTTGTTATTGACGGCAACAGCATATTGAACCGCGCGTTTTACGGCATAAAGGTGCTCACGACGAAGGACGGCAGATTCACCAACGCCATCTACGGCTTCATGAATATTTTTCTGCGCCTCAAAGACGAGTGCCAGCCGCAGGCGGTGGCGGTCGCTTTTGATGTCAAACAGCCGACTTTCCGCCATGAGATGTACGGCGGCTACAAAGCGACAAGAAAGGGTATGCCCGATGAGCTCGCGCAGCAGATGCCCGTGCTCAAGGAGCTGCTTGAGGCAATGGGCGTGCCGATAGTTGAAAAGCCCGGATATGAGGCGGACGATATTCTCGGCACTCTTGCACGCCACAGCGGCGACGCAGTCTGCACGATAGCCACGGGCGACAGAGACAGCCTGCAATTGGTGTCCGACAGCGTCAATGTTCTGCTCGCCGCGACGAAGATGGGCAGACCTGTGACCGACAGATACACGCCCGAGGCAGTGCGCGAAAAATACGGCGTTGAGCCAATAAAGCTCATTGACATAAAAGCCCTCATGGGCGACAGCTCGGACAATATCCCCGGCGTTGCGGGAATCGGCGAAAAGACCGCCGGCGATTTAATAGCCCGCTTCGGCTCGATAGAATATATCTACGACAATATTGACACGATAGATATCAAACCCGGAGTGCGGGACAAGCTGAAAAAAGACAGGGACATGGCGTTCCTGAGCAAAAAGCTCGGCACGATAAACTGCGATATCCCAATCGACAATAACCCGCAGAGCTATATTCTCAGAGCGCCCGACAATTTCAAGGTCACAAGAATGCTCGCGGATCTCGAGATGTTCAAGCTCATCGACCGCCTCGGGCTCGAGATATCAAACACAGCCTCCGAGCCGCAGAAAGAGGAGAAGCCCGTCCCAGTCTGCGCCGAGGATGATTTCGGCCAGCTGATGACGCGCCTTAAATCTGACGGCGAGAGCTATTTTCTCTGGGACGGCGAAAAGTGCCGTTTCGATCTCGGGGACAAAGTGCTCGTGTGCGACTGCGAAAATGAGAATTTTTATCCGTTCTTTATAAAGCTGCTCGAAGATAAAAATATAAAGAAATACACAGCGGACATAAAGTCACTCTATTCATTCGCGCAGGGCTGTTCGGCTCAGTGCAGGAATATGTGCGGCGACCTGGAGCTTGAGGGCTATGTCCTCAACCCATCCGCCTCGTCCTATGACGCGCTGCGCCTTGCGGGCGAATATTCAGCGGCAGTGTCGGTTGAAAACGGCGATGAAAACGACTGCGCCGCCGCGTCGCTGAGAAGATTATTTGCGGCGATGGACAAAAAAATAGAGGAAAACGGACAGCAGAAGCTGCTTCATGATATAGAGCTTCCGCTCGCGCATGTGCTCTCTTCAATGGAGCAGACGGGCTTTGCCGTTGACCGCGACGGAATCGCGGAATTTGGCAAACAGCTCGGCGAGAGGATAGCCGAAATCGAGCAGGAGATATACGCTCTAGTTGGCTACGAGTTCAATCTGAACTCGCCCAAGCAGCTCGGCGAAGCGCTGTTTGAAAAGCTCAAGCTGCCCGCGAGAAAAAAGACAAAAAGCGGATATTCGACCGACGCGCAGGTGCTCGAATCGCTCGAAAACAAGCACCCCGCTGTGCGCGATATCCTCGAATACAGAACGCTTTCAAAGCTCAGGTCGACCTACTGCGACGGTCTGCTCAAGGTTATCGGCGAGGACGGGCGTATCCGCTCGACTCTGAATCAGACCGAGACGAGAACCGGCAGAATCTCATCGACCGAGCCGAATCTTCAGAATATCCCCGTGCGCTCTCCGCTCGGGCGCGAGATGCGGAAATTCTTCGTTGCGCGGGACGGATATGTGCTCGTTGACGCGGACTATTCGCAGATTGAGCTGCGCGTTCTCGCCCATATTTCGGGCGACCGAAACATGATAAAGGCGTTCAACGACAACACGGATATCCACACTGTGACCGCGTCCGAGGTCTTTGATATGCCGCCGCAGCTTGTCACTCCGATAATGAGAAGCCGCGCGAAAGCGGTCAATTTTGGCATAGTATACGGCATCGGCGCGTTCTCGCTCGCCAAAGATATCGGAGTCAGCCGCAGCGAGGCGGATGAGTATATAAAAGGCTATCTCAGGCACTATTCAGGCGTTGACAAATATATGCACGACGTGGTCGAAAAGGCGAAGAAAGACGGCTACGCCGAGACGATGTTTGCGCGGCGCAGATATCTGCCGGAGCTCACCGCATCGAACGCCAACACCCGCGCGTTCGGCGAGCGCGTGGCGCGCAATATGCCCATTCAAGGCACGGCGGCGGATATAATCAAGATAGCGATGATAAGAGTTTACGAACGCCTTGAACGCGAGAATCTGGCGGCGAAGCTGATAATGCAGGTGCACGATGAGCTGATAGTCGAAGCGCCGGAGAACGAAAAAGAGCGCGTGAGCGCCCTGCTCAAAGAGGAAATGGAAAACGCTGTTAAGCTCTCCGTGGCTCTCACTGCGGATGTCCATTCCGGGCGCACATGGTATGACGCGAAAGGCTGATAAAACGGAGGAAACATGAATCTGGTTTTTGTTTGCACGGGCAACATCTGCCGCAGTCCGATGGCGGAGGGGATGTTCAAAAAACTGCTCGAAGAAAAAGGAGAGAGCGGTATAGACTGCTCGAGCGCGGGGCTTGCGACCTTTGACGGACGCCCCGCGAGCGACAACGCGCAGGCGGTCGCCCTCGAATACGGAGTCGATATCTCGGAGCATAAATCGCGTATGCTGACCCGCAGCATCGCGCGCAAGGCAGATCTGATAGTCTGCATGACCGATGAGCAGTACGAGACGCTCAACCGCATGATTCCCGACGAGAGACTCTATGTGCTCGCCGGCGGAGTTGACGACCCCTACGGATGCGATATCGAAGTCTACCGTGAGTGTGCGAAGAAGATAAACGGCGCGCTGCCGGGGCTTTATGAAAAGATAAAGAGCGGGAGCTGATCGGTATTTTTGAAGTTGAAACGGTCCCGATGACGGAAGAATATATAGGCGGCGTCGTGTCGCTCGAGCGCGAATGTTTTTCGCATCCGTGGAGCGAGAAGTCGCTTCGGGAAGAGCTTGATAACGATCAGGCTCATTTTCTCTGCGCAGTCGCCGACGGTTTTATTGCCGGATATATCGGCGTGCAGGAGATAGTGGGCGAGGCATATATAACCAATGTCGCCGTGTCCGAAAAATTTCGCCGCCGCGGGATAGCGGAAAAGCTGCTCGAAGAGGCGGAGCGCGGCGCAATAAAACGCGGCTGCGTGCTGATAACGCTCGAGGTCAGGGCTTCAAATGACCCGGCGAAGGCACTCTATAAAAAACGCGGCTTCAAAGAAGTCGGAACAAGAAAAAATTTTTATTCCGATCCGCGCGAGGATGCGGAGATAATGACAAAGTTTTTTGACAGATGAGGGTGAGCGAAATGAAGATACTTGCAATCGAATCCTCCTGCGACGAGACCGCGGCGGCGGTCGTTGAGAACGGCAGGCGTGTTATTTCAAGCGTCATAGCGTCGCAGGTGAAGGAACATATACTCTACGGCGGAGTCGTGCCGGAGATAGCGTCAAGGCGCCATGCGGAGGCGATATCCGGCGTTGTCGGCGAAGCGCTCGACAGGGCGGAGATGAATGCCGGTGATGTTGACGCGATAGCCGTGACCTATGCGCCCGGGCTTATCGGCGCGCTGCTCGTCGGCGTGAATTTTGCAAAGGGACTCGCGTTTTCCGCGAACAAACCGCTCGTGCCCGTGCATCATCTGCGCTCGCATATCGCGGCGAATTATATAACTCACCCCGACCTTGAGCCGCCGTTTCTCGCGCTCGTCGTCTCAGGCGGTCACAGCCACATAATCGAGGTGCGCGACTACACGGATTTTCATATCATCGGCAGAACGCGCGACGACGCGGCAGGCGAGGCGATGGACAAGGCGGCGCGCGCCATGGGGCTCGATTATCCCGGCGGCGTGAACCTCGACAGGGTGTCCAAGAACGGCGACCCGAAGAGCTACAAGCTCCCGCGTCCGCATGTTGACGGGAGCGAATACGATTTCAGCTTTTCCGGACTCAAGACTGCTGCCGTCAATATTATCCACAACGCAAAGCAAAAGGGCGAGGAGATAAGCGTGCCCGATCTCGGCGCGTCGTATATCGAGGCGGTCGTAAGATGCCTGCGCGAAAACACCGAAAAAGCGGCACTGAACTTCGGTTTCGACAAGATAGTCCTGGCGGGCGGCGTGTCCGCAAACTCGCGCCTGAGAGCGGAAATGACCGATATCTGCAAGGCTCATTCATGGTCGCTGTTCATGCCCGAGTTGTCGCTTTGCGGCGACAATGCGGCAATGGTCGGCGCCCAGGGCTACTATGAATTCAAGGCTGGAAACATCGCCCCGCTGACCCTCAATGCACGAGCTTCGATGCCTATTGATGAAATTGATAAATTTTTATCAAAAAAGGTCTGAAAGTTAACAGTTTCGTCATTGAAAAACCGAGTTTATTGGGGTATAATACATACTGGGTAAAGATGGTACCTTTCTTAATAGATTAGACGAAAGGAGTCAAATATCATGAAACATTTGACACAGAACAAGACAGTGATCGACTGGATCGAAGAGAAGATAGCTCTTGTATCTCCCGATGAAGTCATGTGGATCGACGGCAGCGAGGAGCAGCTTGACGCTCTGCGCGCCAAGGCATGCGAGACCGGCGAGATGACCAAGCTCAACGAGGATCTCCTCCCCGGATGCCTGCTTCACAGAACCAAGCCCAACGATGTTGCGCGTGTTGAGAACCGCACATTCATCTGCGCCGAGAGCGCGGATCAGGCAGGTCCGACCAACAACTGGATGGATCCCGCTGAGGCTTATAAGATGCTCTATGATATAGCCAGAGACAGCTATAAGGGCAGAACAATGTATATTATTCCTTATTCGATGGGTCCTGTCGGCTCTCCGTTCTCGAAGATCGGCGTTGAGCTGACTGACTCCATCTATGTCGTTCTCAACATGGCTATCATGACGAGAATCGGCAAGAAGGTTATGGATACTCTTGGCGACAGCAACGACTGGGTTCGCGGACTGCACTGCAGCTGCGACATCGACCCCGAGAAGCGTTATATCTGCCAGTTCCCGCAGGATAACACCATCATCTCCGTCAACTCCGCTTACGGCGGAAACGTCCTCCTCGGCAAGAAGTGCTTTGCTCTTCGTATAGCTTCCTATCAGGGCTGGAAAGAGAGCTGGCAGGCTGAGCATATGCTTATCCTCGGCCTCGAGAATCCGAAGGGTGAAGTCAAATATATCTGCGCGGCATTCCCGTCCGCCTGCGGCAAGACCAACCTTGCCATGCTTATCCCGCCCGAGGGATACAGAAACAAGGGCTACAAGATCTGGTGCGTCGGCGACGATATCTCCTGGATCAGAAAGGGTCCCGACGGCAGACTTTATGCTATCAACCCCGAGAACGGTTTCTTCGGCGTTGCCCCCGGCACGAACGAGAAGTCCAATCCCAACGCGCTTGCCGCGACAAGAAAGAATACCATTTTCACAAACGTTGCGCTTAACCTTGACAACAACACCGTCTGGTGGGAAGGTCTCGACAAGAATCCGCCTGAGAACGCCATCGACTGGCAGGGCAGACCGTGGAACGGCAAGACGAGCGAGGAAAAGGGCGCTCATCCGAACAGCCGCTTCACCGCTCCCGCTGTCAACTGCCCGTGCATCAGCTCCGAGTTTGAGAATCCGGCAGGCGTTCCGATCTCCGCTATCGTCTTCGGCGGCAGAAGAGCTAAGCTCGCTCCGCTGGTCTATCAGTCAAGAAGCTGGAATCACGGCGTGTTCGTAGGCTCGATAATGGCTTCCGAGACCACCGCAGCAGCAGCCGGCGCAGTCGGCGTTGTCCGCCGCGACCCTATGGCTATGCTTCCGTTCTGCGGCTACAACATGGCTGATTACTGGCAGCACTGGATTGACATCGGCGCAGGCCTCGACGAGGATAAGGCTCCGAAGATATTCAACGTCAACTGGTTCCGTAAGGACGACGACGGCAACTTCCTGTGGCCCGGCTTCGGCGACAACATGCGCGTGCTTGAGTGGATTATCAAGCGCTGCGAGGGCAAGGTCGACGCAGAGGAGACCGCTATCGGCTTCGTGCCCAAGGCTGAGGACATCAACCTTGAGGGCATCGAGGACGAGGTCAGCGAGGATCAGCTCAAGGAAATCCTGAGTGTTGACAACTCCCTTTGGGAGGACGAGGCAAAGGGCATCGAGGAGTTCTACGCTAAGTTCGGCGACAGACTTCCCAAGGCTCTGAGCGACGAGCTCAACACCCTCAAGGCTAATCTTGAGAAATAATTAAATAAAATTGCGGCAGACAGGTGTGCTTGTCTGCCGCTTTTTTATTTCGAACCGCGCTTTTACCCGGGAATTGCAGCGCAAATTGTAGGGACAGCCCTTGCGGCTGTCCGATATTGGCGCAGCCGATACGAAGCCGCGATAACTCAAGTCGCTGAATGTCAGATAATTTTTTGTGCGCTGTCGGCGTAGTTTGTTATATTTATTTACTTCAATATTTTAATTTATCGCAAAAAACAACAGCCGTGATTCTCAACGAACCACGGCTGCTGATATTTAATTTTGCTTACAGTGTCTCAAATCTCTTTACGCCCTTGCGTTTGAGCCTTGAAAAGGATATCACGGTTATTATTGCTATGACCGCCGTCGCGATCATCAGCGCGAATACATTCGGCAGCACCTGCACCGCGAACAGATAGACCGCGATGAGCACGATGATATACGCCCAGCCGAGGCACATCGCGAGCATGATGCCGAGACTCTGCTTGACCGCTCCGCTCTCACTGCTCCAGGTGAGGTTGGGCATCCTGATATTCACTCTGAGCCCCGAAACGGCGCATAGGAGCGTGAATATCTGCGGCAGTATAATCATGACCACCGCCGTGAGAAGCTCCGGCTTGAGGGCAATACAGAAGCATATGCTGCATATCAGTGCGGGGACGGCGGTGAAGAGCATATGGAGCTTCAGCTTTGCCCCGAGAATCTGCCACGAGGTGACGGGGAGCGAACGAGCTATCCAAAGGCTCTTGCCCTCGAGGGATATCGCGGGCGCGGTGAGTATATTCATAGAAGAGAGCAGGCATAAAAGTAAGCACGCGAAGGTCGGGGCATATTCCAGCAAATCCTCATCCATTCGGGTGACAACGCCGATAAACCAGTCACTTTTTATCAGCGAGAAAACAGCGACGGCTATCATAAACAGCGCCCCGAGCGAGCAGTTGAGCATATAAGACGGGCTCGAGAGGAAGTGGTTTATCTCGCGGCGCAGAAGCGCGCGGTCGGTGCCCTGCTGCTTGACCGTCTTCTCTTTGTAGACTGTCTTTGCGGTCTTTCCGCTGCTCGTGACGAGCTTTAAGAATGTGCGCGACATTATGAGCCACGTCGCGGCGAGCAGAGCGAGAATGATGAGTGAAATTATAATTGTCGGCAGAACATCGCCCGCGAACGCCTTGCCGAAAATATAGAGCAGATAGGCGGACGTGCGCACCTTTGCGGCAACAGCCGCGCTATTTGCGACGATGCCGGTGATTATCTCGTTCGCTCTGAAGTAGACATAGTAGTAGCCGCCGAGAAACGCTATTGAAACTATAACTGTTATAATGCTCTTGTTTTTCAATTTAACTGCGATTTTTGCAACGACCCAGCCGAGTATGCACGACAGTATAAGCACAAGAACAGTCACCATAACGGCCATTATAACGGCGGTTATGCCGGATATTCCGGGATGCGCGGTTATGAAATATACGACGACGGCGGGGATTACCACAACGCCGGAATACATCAGCCCCATGAGATAGACTCCGATGAGGCGCGCCGCCATGATATCGCGCACGGGAATGGGCATCGAGAGCAGGAGGTCGTTGTCCTTTGCGTCATAGAGGCTCGAATATGTGTTGAACACGCTGCCGAAAACGCCGAAAAGCGCAGCGGTAGCGCCCATAATGGCAAAATAGAGCCAGCTCATGCCGTAGGTTATCAGCGGGCGCATCGAATATGACATATAGCAGAACATTCCGCCGATGGCAAAAATCATGAGCAATATGAACAGCACTATCGAGAATGTCGCCGAGCGTGCAGACTTGCCCTTGCCCGTCTTGCGGTCAACGAAGAAACTTTTATTGAGTTCGAGAAGCTGTTTTTTTATCAGTGTTTTCAGCATTCTTCTCCCTCCAGTTCGAGGAACACGTTCTCAAGGCTGGAGTCGCCCTTGACCTCTTCCATTGTGCCGGAGCGGATGAGCTTTCCGCTTTTTATTATCGCGACCTTGTCGCAGAGCTTTTCGGCAACTTCGAGCACATGGGTCGAGAAGAATATTGCGCCGCCGGAGTTGCAGACCTCGCGCATCATGCCCTTTAATAAATGCGATGCGGCGGGATCGAGACCGACGAAAGGCTCGTCCATGATAATTAACTTGGGCTCGTGGATCCATGCGGAGATTATCGCGAGCTTCTGCTTCATGCCGTGAGAATACGCCGAGACAGGCTGCGCGAGGTCGGCGGTCAGCCCGAACATATCGGCATATTTATGTATGCGCTCGCGGCGGTCGTCGGCGCTGACGCCGAAAATATCAGCGATGAAGTTCAGATATTTTATTCCCGTCATGTATTCGTAGAGGTCGGGATTGTCGGGGATATAGGCTATGATTTTTTTGCAGGCGAGCGGGTCATCTTTTATCGAGATGCCGTTTATCGTTATCTCGCCCTCGTCGAACTGCAAAATGCCGACAACGGATTTTAGCGTTGTGGTCTTGCCCGCGCCGTTGTGGCCGATGAAGCCGTATATCTCGCCGGGCGCGATATGCAGCGTCAGGTCGTCAACAGCCTTTTTTTCGCCGTAGGTTTTGGTCAGGTTTTTGATGTTAAGCATAATATCTCCTTTTCGTCCGCCGGAGCGGACAGATATCTTTTCCCTTTTCTATATTAGTATATTTTACGCTGCCGGTCAATCCGGCGGTGTTTTATTTTACGAACTCTTCACAAATTGCCGCGAATCTCTTTTCGCTCGGTATCTCGTGCGTTATGAACTTTCCGTTATAGAACAGCGAAAATGCGGTGTAGGCGCAGGGCGCGTTTTGAGCCTGCTCGCGCGATGAGATATGCACGGCGCTCAGCGGAAGATTCATATCGTTTGCCATGTTTTCAATTAGCGGAACATATTTCGCCGTAAACGGGCACTGGCTTGTATAAAATATCTCGAACCCGCTGCCGTCAGTCTGAGCGCTCTTTGCCTGCTCACGAAAGCGCGGAGCGGGCGCGGACGGGTCAAACGGCAGATACATCAGCTCGAAATACGGCTCTGCCGAATCGGTTTTTATGAAGCCCTTATATTTCAGATATTTCGGGTCGGCAAGAAAACCGCGCTTCTTCGCCGACGAGAGTATGCAAAGCCCCGATTTGCCCTTTTCGCGGCTGTCGCGGATACATTCGTTGAGCAGGTCGTTTGAATATCCGTGTCCTTTGAAAGAGCCGGAGACCCAGAGACAGTCGATGAACATATAGCCTGGCGCGTCTATCGGCGCCCATGCGTTTTCGGCGGGGATATACTCAATAAAGCACTTCCCGCGCGCGTCGGCTTTTAAAAATACCAGACCCTCGACGAGCCTTTCGGCGAGCCACTGCTTCTTTGCAATGACCTGCGGATTCTTGGCGTTTGATATGGCGCAGCATATGTGCTCGCTCTCGAGATTTTCGGGTGACAGGCGAATGTAGTCCATGGCGTCCTCCAATAATAATTATAAAACGCTTGTTTTATAACAGCTGTTATAATTATATCACACTTTTTGCCGATGTCAACAAGGCAGACTAAAAAATGATATTTGTCGAATTGAGCTTTACATTTTCGCTCTGAACCGCCATTTTACGCCGAATAAAAAATAACCGCCGCGAACTTTCAAATGAAAGATACTGCGGCGGTTATTCGGCTGTTTTTCAGTCCTGATGCAATTCGTCTTCAGCCCGTTTGATCGGATTGTCGTCAATATATTGCCATTTGACTTGATAATCGTATTCGTCACGGATTATATGGTCATAAAAACCTTTTTGCCAAATTGATTTTTTGACTTGCTTAGTTACGGAACCTTTGAACTGTTGTATTATGCGGTCGCCCCTACGGCAATGTGGGACAATATTGGCTTTCTGTCATCTATGCAAATTGTGATAAAATATGCTCCGTTTTGCGAATAGTCGTAATCTTTCAGCCTGTTAGGCTTTCTTCTCCGTTGTTCCATGGCATATATTTCACTGCGCAAACTGGCTGTTATAGAGCTTCGTATAGAATCCGTTCTTCGCGAGCAGCTCCTCATGCGTGCCCTGCTCGGCGACCTTGCCGTCCTTCATGACGAGAATGCAGTCGGCGTGACGGATGGTCGAGAGCCTGTGCGCCACGACGAACGAGGTGCGCCCCTGCATGAGCGTGTTGAACGCATCCTGAACTTTCAGTTCAGTTCTGGTGTCTATCGATGAAGTCGCCTCGTCGAGGATGAGCATCGGCGGCTTCATGAGCATGACGCGCGCGATGCAGAGCAGCTGTCTTTCGCCCTCGGAGAGTCCGTCGTCATCGCCGATGACGGTGTCGTAGCCGTTTTTGAGGCGCTTTATAAAGCTGTGAGCGCGTGCCGCCTTGGCGGCGGCGACTATCTCTTCATCCGTGGCGTCGGGCTTGCCGAACGCTATATTCTCGCGGACTGTGCCGTTCTTTATCCAGGTGTCCTGGAGCACCATGCCGAAATGGTGTCTGAGGCTGTGACGTGTGATGTCATTTATATTCTCACCGTCAACCTTTATGCTGCCGCCGTCAACGTCGTAGAAGCGGAGCAGGAGATTGATAAGCGTAGTCTTGCCGCAGCCTGTCGGACCGACAACGGCTATTGTCTTGCCGGACGGGGCGAAGAAATCGAAGCCGTCGATGAGCTTTTTGCTCTTGTCATATGAGAAGCGGACATTGTCGAACTCCACGCTTCCCTCGGGATCGCTGAGCGCCGAGCAATTTTTGTCCGACTCCTCGGACTTTTCGTCTATGAGCTCGAATATTCTTGCCGCGCAGGCGAGGGCATTCTGAAGCTCTGTCACGACGCCGGAAATCTCGTTGAACGGCTTTGTGTACTGGTTCGAGTAGGCGAGGAAGCTGACGAATCCGCCGACGGTCACCATGCCGCCGATGGCGAATATTCCGCCCATGAGCCCGACTACGGCGTAGATAAGATTGTTGATAAATCTGGTGGTCGGGTTTGTAAGCGACGAGAAGAATATAGATTTGAGCGAATATTTGCGCAATTTTTCATTGCTCTCGTCAAATCTTTCAACCGCTCTGTCTTCATATGAAAACGCCTGAACGGTCTTTTGATTCTGTATCATCTCGTTGATGAGCGCGGTCTGCTCGCCGCGGGTCTCGGACTGCTTTTTGAACATCGAATAAGTACGGCGTGCTATAAAACGCGCCGTGAACAGTGATATCGGGGTCAGCACGACGACCGCGAGAGTGATGAGCGGCGATATAGTGAGCATGAAAACGAGCGTCACGGCTATCGTGACAACGCCCGTGAACAGCTGGGAGAAGCCGAGAATCAGTCCGTCGGCAAACTGCTCCGCGTCCGCCGTTATGCGGCTGACGATATCGCCGTAGGGGTGGGAGTCGGCGAACGCCACGGGGAGGGTCTGCATATGCGAAAATGCCTTTGAGCGTATATCGCGCACGGTGTTATAGGCTATGCGGTTGTTGATGATGTTCATCACCCACTGGAGCACTCCGCCGACTATGGCGCAGATCAGAATGCCGAAAAGACACTTCTTTATGACTTCAAAATCAACGTTGCCGTGCAGCTTTATTCCGTCTATCGCGCGTCCGGCGAGGACGGGGATATACAGCGAGAGAATGACGCTTGCAACGGAGAGGATGAGCGAAAGGAACAGCAGAAGCTTCGAGCGGCCGATGACCGCGATAACTCGCTTGAAAACGGTTTTGTTCTTCACGGTTACGCATCCTCCTTTTCAAGCTGGGAATCGAAAATTTCTTTGTAGACTTCGCACGAGCGCAGAAGCTCGTCGTTCGTGCCCATGCCGACTATTTCGCCCTCGTCGAGAACTACTATGGTATCGGCGTTTCTTATCGCCGCAACGCGCTGGGACACGGTGATGACAGTCGGGGCAAAGTCGGTGTTTCTCAGCGCCTTGTTCAGCGCCGCACCGGTGGCGTAGTCGAGTGCGCTCGCTGCGTCGTCGAGGATGAGCACCTCTGGTTTTCTGACGAGGGCGCGGGCTATAGTCATTCTTTGGCGCTGACCGCCCGAGAGGTTCTTGCCCTCCTGTTCGAGGACAAAGTCGAGCTGCCCGCTCTTGTCCTCTATCATCTGCTTTGCCTGCGCCGTTTCGAGCGCCTGCCAGATTTCTTCGTCTGTGGCGTCCTGCTTGCCGAAGCGGATATTGTCCCTGACAGTGCCGGCGAACAGGGCTTTTTTTTGCGAGACGACGCCTATTTTCGAGCGCAGAGCCTTTGTGTCGTAGTCGCGCACATCAACGCCGTCAACGAGCACACACCCGCCGGTGACATCGTAGAATCGCGGAATAAGATTGACGAGCGAGGTTTTGCCCGAGCCGGTCGAGCCGATAACGCCTATCGAGCTGCCGCGCTTTATTTTGAGGTCGATATTGTGCAGCGATTCTTCGCTGCCGTTATATGACAGGCACGCCTTGTCAAACTCGACTGAATATTCGCTGTTTTCGTTGCCGTCGGTGACAGTGCCGGGGACAGAGCCGGGCTCGATATCGAGCACCGATTGAATTCGGTTGCCACAGGCAATCGCCTTTGTGACGCTGATTATGAGATTCGCGAGCTTTATCAGCTCAACGAGGATCTGTGACATGTAGTTATAGAGCGCAACGACCGCGCCGCGCGAAATGGCGCCGGAATCAACGCGTATTGCGCCGACATATATCAGCGCGATTATCGCGAGGTTTATGAGCACAAAGGTTGCGGGGTTCATGAAAGCGGATATCCTGCCGACAGCTGTCTGCATCTCGGTTAGGGCGTTGTTCTTGGCGTCAAAGTCCGCAATTTCCTCTTCCTCTTTGCAGAACGCTCTGACAACGCGGGTACCGAGCAGGTTTTCGCGCGTCTTGCTCAGCAGTCCGTCCAGTTTCTGCTGAACCTTGCGGTACATCGGTATGCACACGAGCATTATCGCGAACACGACCGCAGCTAGAGCGGGCACCGCAACGACGAACACGAGCGACGATTTTGCGTCGACCGTGAACGCCATTATCACCGCGCCGAAAACGACGAACGGCGAGCGCAGGACGAGACGCAGGGTCAAATTTGTTCCGGTCTGAACCTGATTTATGTCGCCGGTCAGGCGGGTTATGAGCGTCGGCGCGCCGAGCGAATCGAGCTGGGAATAAGAGAGCTTGCCGATATGCTTGAAAAGCGCGTGACGGATATCGGAAGCGAAGCCGACCGACGCTTTCGCCGAGAAATACTGCGCCACAAGCGTACTGCAAAGACCCAGTATGCCGAACAGACCGAGCAGCAGGCAGCGCTTGATAATATAAATCTTGTCGCCGTTCTCTATGCCGATGTCGATTATAGTTGAGACTATCAGCGGAACAATCAGCTCGAACGCCACTTCAATGAGCTTGAAAAACGGCGCGAGAATACTTTCAATTTTGTATTTTTTCAAATACTTCAAAAGCTTTGACATGCTATTCTCCTCTTGTTTTATACTGCATTCTATAATGGTATATAATACCCTAAATAATACCATGAAAACAGGCGTTTTTCAAGGCATTACGGACATTACGATTTCTTGACACAGACGGGGAGCAGTGATAAACTTATGCGTTGTAGAAAAGAAACGGTGTGGTGAACGATGAAAGAAAAGGCTCTCAAAAAAGAGGAAGAGCTTCTCGAATGCGAAAAGCTCTGGATATTTGCCGTCATGATAGCCGTCGGCGGATTTTTCGGCGCATATACTTATGTTCAAAAGGGCGGCGTGTTCTGCAACGCGCAGACAGCGAACTTCGTGCTCATGGCGGTTCAGCTCGGGCGCGGAAATTGGCGCAAGGCGCTGTATTATCTCCTGCCCGCTTCGGCTTATCTGCTCGGCACGGTCATTTCGGAATTTTTGCCCAAGCATATAAACCGCCGCAAGATAGTCCGCTGGGACACGGCGTTCGTGGCGTTTGAAATGGCGTGGATATTTGCGCTCGGCTTCGTCCCGGACAATGCGCCGCCGCAGATCTGCCAGGTGGCTGTGAATTTTATCGCTTCGATGCAGTTCAATACATTCCGCCAGGCGAAGAAAATTCCGATGGCAACGACCTTTTGCACCAACCATGTCCGCCAAGTCGGCTCGAACCTCGTCAAGTGGCTTCGCAGCGGTAATAAAGAAGCGCGCGGCAAGATGTTCGCGCATCTGCTGATGATAGGCTCGTTTGTCGCGGGCGCGGTCGCTTCAACTTTTCTCTGCGGCTATCTCGGCGGCAAGACTATCTGGTGCGCCGAAATATTGCTCGCGATAGTGTTCTTTGCGCTACTGCGCGCCGATCTCGGCGAGGAACATGATAAACTCGATGTCGTTCCGCACGGTCATTGATGACAAGATGTTAAGCTTTACATGATTTATAAATCAAAAAACAAAAGCTCCCATGCATCCCCGAATATGTTGATATATCGGGAAAGTTGCACGGGAGCTTCGACTTTTGCGCTAAAAAATAGGCTTTATAATTGTAAAGTAAATCACTTTACAATTCGCTTTAGCCCATTATGGGTATCTCAAGGAATGTGTAGGTGAAACAATTGATAATATAGAAAATAAATGCGGCTGTCGGGACTGCATATCCCGCGAATTTTTTCGCCTTACTCTCAGAAAGTGAAGAATACATCGCTGCGCAGGCGATGAGCGTGAACATCTCGGTGAAGTAAAACACGCGCTGACCGGAGGCGTAGACGGACGAAGAGAATCCGAGCACTGCGGCGCAGCAGACGGCGGCACTGAACAGTACGCCGACGGTGAAACCGAGCTTTTTGTTCTTTTTGATGAGCACCGCTATAAGAATGAAAATACTAAAGAGAAAGACAAAACAGAGCGCGATAACCGCGAGTTCGAGCGGAAGATAATTGCCGCTCTTGAACATCTTTTCAAAGCCCTTGTCCGGGGTGGTGCGGCGGATAATAATATATGCGGCGTTGACTCCGACGCACAGCACCGAGGCGAATATTGCAAAGACTGATATAATTTTCTTTATTTTCCGCGAACCGCCGAACGCTTCATATACCGATGCGCCGAGCAGAACGAGAAAAACAGCTGCTGTTATCAGCGAGAAGAAAAATGAAAATGCAAAATAATTTGAAAATCCGCAGAGCAGTCTTTCAAATATATTCATTTTAGAGAATCTTTCAAAACCCGACGCCGCTTCCATTGCTCCGCGCCCGCGAAGTCCGGGCGAGAGAACTAACACCGCGGCGGAAGCCGCGCTCGGCAGGAGCGGGATGAATTGACGGAATCCGAGTTTGCATTGATATGCCGAAAAAATCAGCAGAATCACTTGCAGCGCGAGCGCCGCGGCGCAGGACTGCTCCTGAGATGCCGCGACGACAGAAGCAATCGCGGCGGCGACATATGCCATGGGATTCACGCGCCCGCCGAACACCTCGAATGTGAGCGGAGTCACCGTGATAAGCAAGGCAGCGAACGGAACGAGGAATGTGAACGAACCCGCAAACCAGAACACCGACGGGTTGAGGCATGGCAGGAATACTGCCAACGGTACCGAGCAGGCGAAGATATATCTCTGTCTTATATCTGTCTTTTCGCCGAAAAAGTCCGACAGGCGGCAGAGAAAATACATTATATATATTATCAGCGCGGCGATGAACAGCTTCCAGAAAATGAGCGGTAGGCGCAGAAAATTTATCATCAGCCATTCGCCGACTATCCGCCCGGACACGGTCGTGTACCGCTCGTGCAGCCAGCTTGTTACCGTGAATCCGTTTCGGTGGAGTATGCCGAGAAAGTGACCGTCGTCGGTTTTGAGGATCAGCCGCGTGAACACCGTGCAGAAAAACAGCACGGCGGCGGAGAATACGGCGATTATCGAGCGCGGAGAGTTTTGAAATTCTTTCAGCTTTTCTCTCATCTTTCGCCACCTCCCGCCAACGCATACGGATTTTCGGCGGTTCCGCTTCCGCGAAGAACGAGAATACCGCTGCGAAGATACATCGCCGGGCATACGCCGCACAGCTCGTCCGCCGCGAGCGTTTTATAGAACCCGCCGGTCGTGGTGACCGCCGTAACGCTGCTCTGATTTGTCGAAACCGGCGAGCTTGTCCAGTACCAGCAGTATTTGCGCAGAGTTAAATAGCGCGAAGTATCATTTTTGATGCACTGCTCGGTCGGGCTTCTGCGGCGGTCGGCGGTGCTTATATTTTTGAGCATATCTTTTGACGGCAGGAATATTGAATCGCCGTTTTTGTCAGGCGATATGAGCGAAAGGTCAAACTCTGAAAAATTCTCCGGATTTAAAAATCCGCTCTCCGAATTGAGCCATGCGCGCAGGGGAGAGGCGAGATAATCGGAACTGCCGATGCCGTCCTCGGACGGGTCGAACGCCCTGAAGCACAGCACTTTTTCGCTCATGAGCAGAGTTTTGCCACCCGTTTCGATGACTCTCCATATAATAGGCTCGCCGAGATATGAGCCGATGGCTATTCTGTCGCCGCTCTTGAGCGTGACTTCCTGCGATTCATTTCCACCGACGCTGACGGACGAAGAAAACAGCAGGTGAGCCGATGCGCTTTTGATTTTTGCGTTCCCGATAAAAGTCAGCGCAAATAGCAGAATTGCCGCAATTGCAGCCGCTCTGAAAGCCTTTTTCATCGTCTCACCCCTTCTGCTTTATTTTACATATACTATGTCGAGCTCGTTGCAAGGTCCGCCCAGCTTCTGCTTCCCGGCGGAGTTGAGCCCGAGCATGCCGTTTGCCGCGAAAAATTCGCTCTCGATAACGCACGGCTTGTTGAGATTCTTGAGCTGAGTCGCTTTTGTGCCGGTCGTGTTGCCGATGCCCTTGACATACATCGACGAGCAGTTGCCGCCGTTTAGCAAAAACGCATTTCTCGCGCCGTATGCTATGAGGACTTTCATCATATTGTCGAGCGGCATGAATTCGCCGACAGCCATGATATACTTGTTCTCCGATATCTGCGCGAACACCGTGCGGTTGTGATAATAAGTGTCGTGCTCGTTGGTCGCCTTGCCGTTTGCTATGACCTGCCACTGGTAGCGCAGGGAATTGTAAACGCCCTGCGAGATATAAGATTTGCAGTTCTCGTTTGTGAGCGTTTCGACTTTCCATGTGCCGTTTCTGTAGATCAGCAGTCGCTTTTGCCCGCTGCCGTCCGTCGAAACAATCGAACCGCTGCGAATTGTCGGAGCGCCTTTTTTATATGTTGAGCCTGACTCGCCGTTTATTGCTATGAGCGCGCCGCTCTTTCTGCCCATATCTTCGACCTTGCCGACATTCGTGCCGAGAAGTTGTTGGCTCGATGCAACGCCGATGTGCTCGGGCGAGCAGGTGATTATCGCTATATTGACTACCGGCTGATAAGTGACCGTCTTGTCGTAGTCGATAGCGCCGTCAGCGTTCGCTTTTTTGAAAGCCTGAGTTATCTGCGGCCCATAGGCTATTCGGTGAATTTCTATATTCACTTCGTTTGAATTGAGCTTCCACGCCCTGAGCACTTTTGCGCCGGCGATGTTTTTTACGCTTCCTGCGCTGACTTCAAGCTTGCCTTTTGAAGCTGAACCGGAATTATTTGATTTTGCAGTTGCTGCGGGCTTTGATGCCGGCTTGTCTGCCGTCGGTTTCTGTACGCTCTGAGCAGTGCTCTCCTCTGCGGATTCGGACACCGCTTCTGAACTTGCCGCTGTTTCTTCTGCACTCGTCTGCGCGTTGGCTTCGGTTTCTGCGGCGGATATGTCTTCTGCCGCGGTCGTGCCGGGCTCGGGCGTTTTTGTGCCGCATGCCGTGAAGCTCATGAGAATCAGCAGGCACGCGAGCAAAAGCGCGAATAATTTTCTCGTCATATGTATCCTCCTTTTGAATATTTCTTCCAAATCGATTATATCATTGTGCCTCGCTCAACTATATGCTGCAAGCGCATTTTGACAAATAATTTTTCGTCATTTTGCACTCTTTTTTATATAGTATATATGTATATTCTCTCTTAATTTTTGCTTTAATGCGCTGATACTTTATGATATAATTAAAGCAGCGGCGGGCAAGTATGCATATGCTAACCGAACTTGCCGCGCCCGATATGCATTGTTTGTGCATAAATTCTCTGAAAGGGTGAAGATATATGAAATATGCTGTAGTTCTCTGCGACGGCATGGCGGATTATCCCGTTGAGGCTCTCGGCGGCAAGACGCCGATGGAAGTCGCAAAGAAGCCCAATATCGATGCGCTCGCGTCGAAGGGTGAAGTCGGACTTGTCAGAACCGTTGCCGCCGGACTCAAACCCGGCAGCGATGTTGCAAATATGAGCGTGCTCGGATTCGATCCGAAGAAGTGCTACACAGGACGCTCGCCCCTTGAGGCGGTCAGCATCGGAGTCAAGATGAGCGAAACGGATATCGCTCTGCGCTGCAACCTTGTCACCTTGAGCGACGAGGCGGATTACGGCGCAAAGACCATGCTCGACTACTCCGGCGGCGATATCTCGACCGAAGAGGCGGCGCAGATAATCGAGACCGTGCAGGAGCATTTCGGCAGCAGCGAATTTGATTTTTACAGCGGCGTGGCTTATCGTCATTGCCTTATCGTACATAACGGCACGACGGATCTCGGCAAGATGACTCCTCCGCATGATATCTCCGGCAGAGTCATCGGCGAATATCTTTCGACTTCGCCGAACGCCGAAAAGCTCATTGCCATGATGTGCGAGAGCTACGATCTTCTTAAAGATCACCCCGTGAACAAGAAGAGAATAGCCGAGGGCAAGCTCCCCGCAAATTCTATCTGGCTCTGGGGCGAGGGAAGCCGTCCTGCTCTGCCGTCCTTTGAAGAGAAGTTCGGCGTGAAAGGCAGCATCGTCTCGGCAGTCGACCTGCTCAAGGGCATCGGCATCTGCGCCGGCATGAACACACCCGAAGTCGAGGGCGCAACCGGCTATATCGACACGAATTTCGAGGGCAAAGCGAACGCTGCAATCGACGAATGGTGTAAAGGTCAGGATCTTGTCTATATCCATGTCGAGGCTCCCGACGAGTGCGGCCACAGAAACGAGCCCGAGAATAAAGTCAAAGCAATCGAGCTTATTGACAGCCGTATAATGCCTATAATCCTTGACTATCTCGACACTCAGGACGATTATAAAGTCATGGTTCTGCCGGATCATCCGACCCCGATATCGACCCGCACCCACGCCTCCGACCCCGTGCCGTATCTGATTTACCGTAAAGGCAAAGAGCTTGACAGCGGCGTTGCGAGTATAAATGAAAAAACCGCCTCCGAGACTGGCAATTTTGTTGATCCCGGCTTCGACCTTATGGGTCATTTTCTCAAAGACTGACAAAAAGGAGGAGACAAAATGAGCTTTAATATAGAAACAAAGTGCGTGCAGTCCGGCTATACGCCGAAAAACGGCGAGCCGCGTGTTGTACCGATAGTACAGAGCACTACCTACAAATACGAGTCGAGCGAGCAGATGGGCAGGCTCTTTGACCTTCAGGAATCGGGCTATTTCTACACCCGTCTCCAGAACCCGACAAACGACTGCGTAGCCGCGAAGATAGCCGACCTTGAGGGCGGCGTCGGCGCGATGCTCACTTCGTCCGGCCAGGCGGCGTCGTTCTTCTCCGTTTTCAATATCTGCTCCGCAGGCGACCATGTCGTTGCCGCGTCCGCGATATACGGAGGAACGTTCAATCTTTTCAACGTCACGATGAAAAAGCTCGGCATCGATTTCACTTTCGTTCGCCCCGATGCGACGGAGGAGGAGCTCAACGCGGCATTCAAAGATAACACCAAGGCAGTGTTCGCCGAGACTATCTCGAACCCCTCGCTCGTTGTGCTCGATATTGAGAAGTATGCGCGAGCGGCTCATTCCCACGGCGTGCCGCTGATAGTCGACAACACTTTCCCGACCCCGATAAACTGCCGCCCGTTTGAGTTCGGCGCGGATATAGTTACCCATTCGACCACAAAATATATGGACGGCCACGCGACAAGCGTAGGCGGAGTTATAGTTGACAGCGGCAACTTCGACTGGACTCAGAACGACAAGTTCCCGGGACTTACAACTCCCGACGAGTCGTACCACGGTGTTGTATACACCGAGCAGTTCGGCAAGGCTGCATATATAACAAAGTGCACGACTCAGCTCATGCGCGACCTTGGCTCAATTCAGTCCCCGATGAATGCATTCCTGCTCAATCTTGGACTCGAGACCTTGCATCTGCGTATGCCGCGCCATTGCTCAAACGCTCTCGCCGTTGCAAAGTTCCTGAAGGCTCATCCGAAGATCGAGTCCGTCCGCTATCCCGGCCTCGAGGGCGACGAATACTATGACCTTGCGCAGAAGTATATGCCCAACGGCACCTGCGGCGTCATTTCGCTGAGAATAAAAGGCGGCAGAGAGGACGCGGTCAGATTCATGGACAGCCTCAAGCTCGCGGCGATAGTCACCCATGTTGCGGACAGCCGCACCTGCTGTCTGCACCCGGCGAGCACAACTCATCGCCAGCTCACCGCGCAGGAGCTCGACGACTGCGGAGTCTATGAAAATCTCGTCAGACTCTCCGTCGGAACGGAGAATGTCGATGACATAATTGCCGATCTCGACGCGGCTCTCGCGAACGTCTGATATTGGCAAAATAGACAAAAATCACGCGTAAAATTTTATGCATAAAACCCGGCTGCAAGTTTTCCTGCAACCGGGTTAATTTTTTTGTCACTGCATATGCGGCTTATGCAGAATATTTCCATATAGTTATTAAAATCAAACTGTAAAGTTTTTTGCTTTACGCATATATTCTGAATAGTCATCAAAACATAAAAGTTATCCACATTATCCACATAGTTATCCACATTAGCAAGGAGGAAAGCTTTACCGCTTGCGGAAAAGAATCAATGAATAATTACTGAATATCGAATGAATGTCAATGAATAAATTCAAAATTGCGCAAAAAATACCGCCCGAATTTCTGAAGGAAAAAACACGGGCGGTTTCAATATTTTTATGTTGCTCAGTCGATGAACGGGATGCTTCTGACGAGATCATTTATCCCGCCGAGCGAACCGTGGAAGAAGCTGCGTATCATTTCAAACACAGTCATCGACGCGGTTATCGCAAACAGCACTCCGACGATTATCGCAATAATAACTGCGAGTCCCACGCCGACCGCGAGACCTATCAGCGTGAACTGACCGATGCCATTGGCGACCTTCGGTTTGTCGCTCTTCCATATTAGATAGAGCACGAGGCTGACGAGCGGCAGGAACCACAGCAGCGGACCGAAGAAGCCGAGGAAAAATCCGAGAACTTTCCATCCGCCGGTGCTTTCGCTTTCCTGCTCGGGCTTCTTGTTCGCCTTTGGCTGAACAGGTGCGGGAGCAGGCAGGGGAGCCGGCTCTTTCGGAATATCATTATGTACGGGCTGAGTATCTTCTGAGGCGGACTGTTCCTGCGCCGCGCGTCTGGCGTCGCTCTCCGCGAGGCTCACCGGTTCGCCGCAATAGGGGCAGACCTTGAATCCGTCTTCGAGCTGTTTTCCGCAATTTCTGCAAAACATAATATCACTCTTTCGTTTTTGTGTCCGCGCAGATTACTTGTCGCCCGACTTCTTTTCGAGCTTGCGCTTGTTGCCTTTGTCGTCTATTATATATGTATTGTTGAGCTGGGCTGTAAGGCTCGCCTTGAAATCGGCGACATACTGCTTCTTGAGACCCTCCCATTCGGCGAATTCCTCTTCGCTCAGATCCCTCTCCTGCGACAGGTGATAGAGATCGTTCATGCGCTTTATCTCTTCTTTTTTCATGTCTGCCTCCGTGAGCTTATATAATACATTTATTATATACTATGCCGGGGATAAAGTCAATTTGAGCGGTAGATTGTCGATTTTATCGCGCTATCGGCAAAATTTTTCGTAAATCATAAGCGAGCAAATGGTATGAAAAAACGAGAAAACTTGAGAAAAACGGAGATAGCAAAACATAAATTAAAATTTAAAGAAAAAGTGCTTGACAAGCATAGAGCGATGTGGTAATATATCGTAGCATTAAGAAATCGGAGGTAACAAGTATGTCAACTTATATGCCCAAAGCGGGCGACATCACCCGTAAGTGGTATGTCATCGATGCTGCCGGTAAGCCTCTCGGCAAGGTAGCAGTTCAGGCTGCCGTCCTTCTTCGCGGCAAGCATAAGCCCACATTCGCTCCTCACGCCGACTGCGGCGATCATGTAATCATCATCAACGCTGAGAAGGCTGTCCTCACCGGCAACAAGCTCAACCAGAAGATGTATTATCATCACACCGGCTATATCGGCAACATGAAAGAGGTCAAGTACAGCACCCTCATGAAGACAAAGCCCGAGTTCGCTGTCGAGCTTGCAGTCAAGGGTATGCTGCCCGATTCTACTCTGGGCCGCACCGCTCTGACCAGACTCCGCGTTTACAGAGGCGCTGAGCACAAGCACGAAGCACAGAAGCCCGAAGAGTGGGCTCTTTAATGAAGGGAGGCAATAAATAATGTACGATTCAGTTCCTTACTTCTACGGCACAGGCCGCAGAAAGAAATCAGTCGCCAGAGTCCGTCTTTATGCCGGCACCGGCAAGATCATCATCAACGACAGAGAGATTGACAATTATTTCGGCCTTGAGACCCTCAAGCTCATCGTCCGCCAGCCTCTCGCTCTTACAGGCACCAGCGAAAAGCTCGATGTCATCTGCCGCGTCAACGGCGGTGGCGTGACCGGCCAGGCAGGTGCTATCCGCCATGGTATCTCCAGAGCACTCCTTCAGTATGATGCAGAGCTTCGCCCCGCACTCAAGAAGGCAGGCTTCCTGACCAGAGACCCGAGAATGACCGAAAGAAAGAAATACGGTCTCAAAGCAGCTCGTCGCGCTCCGCAGTTCAGCAAGCGATAATCGACTGCTCAGACTATATCAAAATGGTTCAAAAACCCCGGAAAATCAAGGTTTTCCGGGGTTTTCTTATACCTAAATGGGCTGATATAGTTTGACCAAATTTGGCAAAACGAGAGCCGTTTTCACCCAATTTTTAGTGGTTAAATATAGGACAACCGCCAAAAATGGGGTCAAAAAACGGTCTTAGTGGTTAAAAAATAGGACAACCAGAGAGCAATTTCGGGGGTATTTTTGAGGGTGATTTGGCACTCTCAGACACCGGATTTTTCGCTGGAGGGTTTGGCATAATCTGACCAAATCTGAACAATTAAATACGATTCTAATGCAGGCACTCAGTAACAAATAACTGGGTGCTTTTTTGTTTCAGAGATTCCGGCACTAGAAAGGGCCGTCACTTTATGATTTTGAAGTGGCGGCTTTTTCTATTTCCAGAAGCAACAGCAATAATTAGAAATGAGGTGAAGTCAATGAACACGCAAATCATCGCCATTGCCAACCAGAAAGGCGGCGTTGGCAAGACAACGACCTGTGCCAACTTGGGAATCGGGCTGGCGCAGGCCGGAAAGAAAGTCCTGCTGATCGACGGGGACCCGCAAGGGAGCCTGACAATCAGCCTGGGCCATCCCCAGCCGGACAAGCTGCCCTTTACGCTGTCGGACGCTATGGGGCGTATCCTGATGGATGAGCCGCTTCGTCCCGGCGAGGGTATCCTGCACCACCCAGAGGGTGTAGACCTGATGCCTGCGGACATCCAGTTATCCGGTATGGAGGTATCCCTGGTAAACGCCATGAGCCGTGAGACTATCTTGCGGCAATATCTGGACACGCTGAAGGGGCAATACTCCCATATCCTCATCGACTGCCAGCCCTCCCTGGGTATGCTCACAGTCAATGCGCTGGCCGCTGCGAACAGGATCATCATTCCCGTTCAGGCGGAGTATCTGCCCGCCAAAGGGCTGGAACAGCTGCTCTCCACGGTAAACAAGGTAAAGCGGCAGATCAACCCCAAGCTCCAGATAGACGGTATCCTGCTGACGATGGTGGACAGCCGAACCAACTTTGCCAAAGAGATCTCCGCGCTCCTGCGTGAGACCTATGGCAGCAAGATCAAAGTATTCGGCACAGAGATTCCCCACTCTGTCCGGGCAAAGGAAATTAGCGCAGAGGGAAAAAGTATTTTCGCCCATGACCCTGGCGGCAAGGTGGCAGAGGGGT